>JAABUO010003646.1_pt1 | contig 18316 bp, 27 predicted proteins | sample 5559291 | NCBI WGS metagenome assembly JAABUO01 (sample SAMN10711878, study PRJNA513372) | rock metagenome | isolation source: Antarctica rocks | place: Antarctica: Victoria Land, Finger Mt sud | reverse complement strand
TTGCGCATGCCCAAACGCTGTACAGTGATCACTCCTGACATATGCAGCAGATCCACTCAAAAGCCTACAAGCTGAGGGGTCCACAAACAGAGCACGCTGAGCTCTGGTGTGAGGTCTGCTATGCTGTTCACCAGTGTCAGAAGCCATGCATATAGGCCGCCCGGTTTAATATGCAGCCTGAATGCTCTCGCAAGTTGCATAACCAACGAGAGCATCAGGTGAACCACATTCAGGACATTGCAGCATACATTGCGGATCCAACTTGCTTGCCCATGCTTGATAGACTTGCCTGAAGTACCTGTCAGAGCAGACGCAAGCACAAGTCTGCTTTGAAGTCTGGCAAGGCCCATGCACCATCTGGCAAGGGGATCTGATATGCTGCAGGGCTGGCGCTCAAAGGTTCATGATACCATTTTGCTGTGCCGGCTGGTCACCTGACCAGCTACCAGCTTATGATGCTCAGTTCTGATAGCAACTGCAGGTGCCTGCTGATCGTGCTATGACCTTGACCGCTTTGTGCCCTTACTGGCAGCTGTGGGCTGCACACTGGCATTGCTCTGGCTGAATGCTAGCAGCTCATGCAGTGATTTGCTGGTTGGCCAATTTGCCATGCCCAACCCAAATCCGTGCACAGACTCTGCAGCTGAGGCATGGAATGCTGGTGTGCCTTGATGTTACTGGCCAAAGATCTAGGCAAGACACACAGAAAGAAGGTTCTGTCTGGAGAGCTGACTGAAACTGATTTGCATAGGCCTGCAGGGTTGGCAGGCGCTGATCCTAGGTTGCTTGCCTTGTGCTCCGGGCAGTCTGCAAGGAGAGGGGTGGGGTGGCTATTGGTATAAACTCACACACGACTGGCTGACCACCATTGAATTGCTCTAGCAGCTGGTGACAAAAGAAGCTGGATACTTCTTCATGGTGAAAGGTGTCTGGCAGAGCTTCGCTGGCATAGTAGGGACACTGTTGACGCTTGTCTGCAAATACAGCTAACGCATGGCCCCCAATAAGACCGATGAGCTGAGCAAATTCATCGAGCAGTTTGCGTCCAGCCGCATCAAAATCGTTTGAGATCTGTACTTTTACAACACCGCGCTGAGCCGTGCCCCTGCGTCAACGTGACAAGAATTGGGTGACCTTGAGTGGTGACTGGCGCTGCTCCAATGTAAGATTATACGCAAGACAGGCAGCACAGAACGCTGACCAGTCACAAGCGTGCGGTGTAGATGCACAGGACTATATGGCGCTTGCCTGATGAAGTGAGACTCCGTAGGAATAACAGCGTTTGAAGCTGTCCAATTGAAGTCCAGGTCGCCGAGCACTGTTGAGCTTGAACCTGCACTGCGTTGACGGTAGGCGGTCGTACACACATACATGTCTCTGTGTTCAAGTCAAAAACGGCGACCCTGCAAGACGGAAAGACACACCTGTGGGGCAAGCTTGCCGAATAATGACTTCTCAGCGCAAAAACATCAGCTTAGGACAGTCTGTCAGATATCTGTTGTGCTCCTGAGTCTCCTGTGCAGTCGCTATGCTGCTGATTGTGATTCCAGTACCGAAATCACCGCGTTTCGTACCCAGTCACCATGTGCAGTAGCTGTACTTTGCCTCTCGCTGTTGAAAAGCAACACGTATGGCCATGTCCTCAGCCTTTGCGCAGCTGCCTGCAGCAGTTTTAAGTGACGTCTTTTGGCTGACTCCGTTCGTTGACACCCTCCGGTGTGAACAGGTCTGCCGCAGCTGGCAAAAAGTGTTGAACCGCTCCTCTGCGACCAGTGAAGATTTGTTCCCTACATGGTCACCCGGAATTTGGGGTAAAGAGCTGGAAGTGCTTGTTGTCAAGACTGAGAAGGAGTGGGAGAAACCTGCGCTCAAGCTTGAACAATTTAACAACAGAAGAAGTATAGCAATTACTTTGCTTGTAAGCAGAAGGGACTCTACTTATTTTTGTGAGGTGTTCTTCAAGTGGCTCACAGAGCATGCAGCTGGCTTCTTGAGAATTCATGTTCACAAGACAGATCCCCAGTCTTCGTGGCTATTTGCTCGCACGGTCCTGGCAATCGGCATAGCGAGCTTGTCAACACCGCCACTCTTCACTATTAGCTTTGATGCTGGTGAGCTGTACTTTGATTGCATGACCCATTGGCTGTGCATCGCATAATACGGATACTTAACTGCTGCAGACATGTTCACTTTGTTTGCGCTGAGCTGCTGCAACTCTTGTGAACTGACGACGGTATGTAATTCCTGCAGACTTGGGGGTGATACAGTCACCCAGCTTTTGTGAGCTTCTAGGCAACACAATTGTAAGCTGGAGTTCTGATTCAACAGCAGAGCCAGCTGAATTGCAGCCGCTCACTAGTCTGACACGCCTGACCAGTCTGTGTGTGAGGGATGGGACCAACCTTGGAGATATGACAGAACTCAGGCACCTGCACCACCTCGACACCTTAACTCTTTACAAAGTTTCTGCGCTAGCCAGTAAAGTTCCAAACTTCAGGAATCTGCAGTATCTGTCTTTGTCGGACTGTTCAGATGAGATCTGGGATTTCAGCAGCTGTTCTGGTCTCGTGAACCTAAGAATTAGCAGCTTGGGTGACATCGTGAAGCAGATTGTGCTGCCAAGTGGTCCAGAGGTTATGTTGCAAGATTTGTCAGTGGAAATGATGCCCCAGGACACGCATGACTATGTCATGGCAAATATAAGCCAGGCAACACACCTCACAGAGGTAACGTTCATGTCTGCATACCCAAGCAACTTCAGGGACGGGGAGTGGCCTCTTCACCTGCCAAATCTGTACAAATTGCAGCTCGATGGGCTGTCTTGTGATCTGCCTTCAGCAGTGACATCATGCCCCAATCTGCGACATTTTGCTGTGACAGATCATGAACAGGCCACTTTGCCACTATGGCTGTCCAGCATGACACAACTGGCGTGCCTGCGGATACACAGTGGGAAGCTCGAACAGTTTCCAGAGCAGATTTTGCAGCTTTCTCAGTTGAGATGTCTGCTTGTATCAAACGAAACAAACTTTGTGCTGCCTAGAATTCTGCTGTGCTGTGCTTACTGGCCAAACCTCACAATGCTGCATATTGATGCTGGACAGGACAATGTGCCATTGGAGTCACAGCTCAAAATGTTGCAGCTGGAGATCTTGATCAAGCTGCATAATGTGGGCTGTGAAGTTAGATTTGACTGATACCTTTGATATGCACAGTATGTGACACGTGCTGGCACAGGCATGCAGTAGGTCTGGCCCCATACGTCTTGTCCCAATGCCGTACACATTGCTTCAGTAGCTTCATTGCAAGTTTTCGGGTTTTTTCTAAGCTGGCAGCCAAGCTGGCAGTGCCTTGATGTCTTCCAAATTTGACCTTGGTCTTCTTCTATGTGTGAAAAGACTTGTTGGCTGGCTAAAGCATTAATGACAATATTGTAAACTCTCTCTCCTACTCACGGGATACTGGACTGGGCTATTGCTACTGTCTGGGCCTTTTGTCATATATCTCCAATGCAGACCTCATTTTGAAGCTTGTGTTGCGGTGAGCATTGCTTATGCAGCTCTGCATGTGCGAACATGCGGATACTAGTATTGCACGCTGAGCTTGATGCTTGATTGCTCCACAATTATGTACACACTGTCAGTTGTTCTAGCTTGGGCGAGACTGTACTGTGCTAGCGCCGGAATTCATAGGCTCTTCTGGCTGAACTTACTGGAGCGTCATGGTCAAAGCCAGTGAGCCTTATGTGCCCAGGACACATCAGGCTACAAGTGAGCAAGCAACACCTTCAACCAAGTTCACTCCGTGCTGATGTTCCCTGGTCGTCTTGCCTGCTCATTCATTTGTGACTGAGCAGACGGGGTGGCTATATAGCCCACAACAGCTGAAGCTGCTCTATGCACATGACTGCAATCAAGCTGTGCACTCCACAATGCCATCCTCAGCTGTATGTGGCATGCCTACCAAGCGCGACTGTGACTGTCGCAGTGTGTAGCTCCAAGTGTTACAGCTGCTGGGGATCATATTGCCAAAGACAAGATTGCAGCAGCTCCTTTTTTCCAATACGAAACTGCAAGGCAAGGATGTGGTGTTGGTCTTGGACTTGAAGATCTTGGGCTTGCTGGAGGCTGGCAATGTCTTCCACTAGTGTGGTGGGCTTGGATGCGACTATTTGCTGGCAGACGTGGTACAGCACCTGCATGACCGCATGTGTGCTGGTTAGCATACGCACTGCCATACCAGCATTGCTATGCTGACAACACATTATGTGCGACAAGATGTGCTCAAATTGTTGCAAAACAGCAAACTCAACCTGTTGGTGCTGAGTAGCCTGCCACAAGTGCCCATTGCAAACATGCACACTGCTCCAAATCAGAGCAAGGCATTCACAGAACTGATCAAAACATTGTGATCTTCTGGCTTGACTTGCAACAGATGTATGCAAGTGTACAACAGAACTAGGGAGTGACTGACCTGATACACTTGTGTGATGGCTTGGTCAGCTATGCCTTTAGCAGGAGGCTCTCTGTAGTACTGCACAGACTCCAGGCTGCCCAGCATGTCAAAGGGTGAGTGGGTGTCAGCAGCAAGCAGCTTGTGCAGAGCTTGCATGGTTTCTGGTGACCAGCCCTCCCGGGTCAGCTGTGCCTGCACCCATCATGCAACTTGCCTCTACTGTTTCTGACTCACTGTTGATGCACACAAATGCTGAACCCTGACCCCTAACCATAGTGCTCACACATTATGAGGCAGAGATCCTGGGAGCTATCTAGCTGAGTATCACAACGGTGACACTGCCTTGTGAGAATGCAAATGCCATGTATGGCACTGACGACCGACCTAATGTGCAAACAGCCCATGCCACCCGTCTGGAAATGTATGCACATCTATCATAAGAGTTTTAATTGAGAGCATGCCTATTAATGATAAGCGAATCATCAACTTGTCTGTTGCACACCAAGCTAAGATGCGACAGATCAAGAAGATGATGATGATGGGTGCTGCACAGAGAGTGCAGCAAAGTGGAAGCTACCTTTTTGAGCAATTTTGTTGCAGCTTTGCTTTTCTCCACAGCTTGTATTCTGCCTGGTTCTGCGTGGAAATGCTGTTTGACCCAGTGCATCAGGTCGGCAGTGTAGGCATCATTCACATTCTCGATGTCTACAAAGCCATAGTATTGGAGAAAGTCCTCATTGGGCTTCTCACCATAGCTGTGCACAACCTGCATGCCAAGACTTGAGTGAGAAATGCTGTGAGCACATTTGATGTGAGGAATGCTGTGGGCACATCTGTTATGAAGGTGGTCAGCAGCAATGTCAGCTGGCATGTGCTATGCCGCACAATCCTGCCTCACAAGTTGGAGCTGAACAGCATGCTGCAGTTTTGTCAACTTCAAGGCAGAGCGGGAGATCAGCACAGCCGGGTCCACATGTACTTCACACCAGAATCCCATGCAGACTGCATGAACACATCAGCCCCAATGCAAGAAGACATAAATCAGCGTCACAAGGCATACACAGAACCTGGGCAGAAATAGGAAGTGTACCTCATGACCAGGTTGAACCTGGCGGCCAATGACAGCCTCCAACCTGTTGCTCAACCATGTCTGCTCTATCTGACTCTGCACCATATTCCAACATTCAAGCTTGAGAATGGCGCACAGGGCATCTGTAACCACCAGGGCGCAAAGACAGCCGTGCACTGCCTCTGCTGTAGCTACAGAATGCCTTACAGGCTAAGGCACTTTGCTTGTTTACGTGCAACATGCTCTGCAAAGCTTGCTCAAAGCTTTGAAGAATCTCACACAGTGGCTTAAATAGTCTGTCAATGCTGCAAAGGCGACACAGTGACCAGGCAATCATAAGGCAGAGACTGACTCACTGAACTGGTTGAGCTGTGGTTGATGATGTCAAGGATTGGCACCAGAGCAGCCGTTGACACCCCAATTTGCTGGTACAGGCTACGCACTGCCGTGGCCAACACACTCATGGCCAACACAAACCGGCAGCAGGCCACTATCTGCATTCAACATTGTTGATCAGCAATGCATGTAGGCTGTCAGCTAAACAAGGCAGCTTGTGGCTGCTGCAAGCATATAGGTCTTGCAACTTGGCATGCAAGGACGGCAGGATATGCATGAGCTGAACCCATTGCACCTTGTTATGCAAGCAAGCAGCTTTTACATGAGCTGCACTCATTGTAACTTGTTGCGCAAGCAAGCAACTTGTGCTCAAGAGCTGCACTCATTGCGACTCATACTTGTAGCTTTCTGGAATCACATTACACCCTGGGTTTTGAGTAGCTTGTTACATCACACTTACACACACACTCTTGCAGAATCTCTTGACAACTATGCATTCATATGCAGTGGTGTACAGTGCATACCAAGAAGGTGAGAGTAGATGCATAAGCAGCATATCTGTGAAGGCCACAACTGATTGGTCAAAGTGACAAGAGGCTAAAGCAGTTGTGCATGCACCACTTAAAGCCAGACTGGGGAGTAATGTACCTCCTTGCTGTTTTGCCAATGGCTGAAGGACTGTGACTTGAAGAGCATGATCCCCAGTAGCCCAATTGACCCAATAATGATTGGAGTTATTGATTCTGCAACATCATCAAGCATTAATGGTCATTCTGACGGTCAGTCTGAACAAGCAGTAAAGACTCTGCAGCATTGCCAATCCATAGATTCAAGGCAGCTTACTCTGACAAGACATCACAGTGGTGTCATAATGACAGAGCGCATTTGTACCAAATCGCTATATGTGAACAAGATTAGAAATTTGACATAAGGGGCAAAATCAGATCGTCTGTCAGAGACTTGCTCCAAATGGAGGGGCATAACTGACCAGCTATTGACTCAGTCCAATGGCTGGGGATGGAGAAGGGCCTGCTGGTTGCCACATTGACAGCCCAAACCAGTTCATCAAGAGTCAGGTTCCAATTGGTGGCCACAGGTGCCCTTTGCAGCTTTCTGTAGCTTGCATGCACTGCCTCTTTCTGCTTTCTGACCTGCAGAGGCATTGCTGGTCATGAGGAAGCCACAAGCCTGTGCATGGCATGAAACTAAAACAATGCTGATGACGCACTCATGAAGCACTGCATGCTGACTTGGTGTTTTGATCCATGACCATTGTGTATGCAGGCTTGCAGGCTTGCGAGAGGACATGAGGGCCCATTTGCACGCCATCACCTGCTACTAAAATGCTGTCTACATTTCTTGTATCTTTGTATCCTGTATGGTCAAACATCTCTTGTATGGTCATACACATGGTCATGCAAGCAACAAGACCTCACCCGAGTAAGGAAGTCCTGCTCAGCTGTTGTTGAGTTCATGTGCAGCTGGTCCAGTTCCTGCTGGTTCCAGTGCATGAGGGTGTTGAAGCGGCGTGGCAGGCTCTGGATCCAGACATGCCAAGGTGACTCACTACCACGTTTCATCTCCCGTACCAACTCAAGAGCAATCTGAATGCTCCTGCACCAACCAAGAAGATGCGACACTTACTTTGGCAGTCACAGAAGCCCTGTAGTTACATGTGTCATACAGGACGCTACGCTAAAATTAGCTCATTGCAACTTCTGTTTTGGTAACAGCATTCAGCAGTACCCTGTACTGGTTGGATAGATGACTTGCAAAAAGCCTTCCCATCCTAGGACAAGTACCATCCGAAACAACATCGCATGCAGAGGAGGGCTTTGGGGGCAGCTGGTACATTCTGCAGTACATGCTTGGTTTTTCCCCATTTGTTGGGGATCACTCACAGGATTCCCCCATATGCCTGGGATCAACCTGTGGCGTGCGACATCCCGATCAAACCTAACGTGACCCATACTCGGCGCCGGAAACTCAATTCTAATTGGTACTTAACCCTGAGCCAGGCCCTGAGTCTGGTTTGGAGTCCATTGGTATTTTAGCCAATGACTTGGGTAATACTGGGTTCTGAAGCTCCTGTCGCAGAGCTTGCCCAGTGGCAGTCTCTGTGAACAAGTAGCGGAAAAGAGCCAGTAGTTCCACTAAAATTCAAGATGGAAGCACTCAATTATGCAGCATAAGCTGGCCCAGTGATCAGCAGAGAAAAGAAAAGACGACGCCGTTAGGTGTTCAATATAGAGAAGCTTGAGATGATCCCAAATTGGGCCCAAGCTTCCCTTGGCCTTACAGCCATTTAAGTGGTAGGTCAAAGGGGAGGGGGGGGGGGGAAGACCTAACCTTGCCCCCGGCGTGCTGTGATACTGCAATTAACCTGATCAGCAGAGCCATATGAAGCCTTTATACAAGCTATGCACATCTCCCGCAAAGTAGCAGGTCCCCAGCTGCTGTATCCTGTGGGGAATGAACCAGTGCTGTACAGATAGAGAACATCAGTACTTACGCATCAAGAGATTTCCAGAGCTTCTCTGGGACCAGGTCAGGCATTGGGCTGCTCTGGCCAGCATTCACACTCAAGGCCATTTTGCGAGGAATGCTGATGATCACTGACTTGGCAGGTATGTAATGTTTGGCCACGACACCCCTGACTGCAAGATTGTCATCGGCTGCCAGGGCGCTACAGTGGATATTTGCAGAGTTGCCAGCCCAGCTCAGCAGATCTTGCAGCTCAACATTGAAAGTTCGGTCCAGAGACTCGTGCTTCTGCTCAAAAGAATGTTCTGCATGACACAGCAGGTCGACCCGTGATCGTGTTTGCATAACCCATGACCCCGCAGCTGTCGCAAGCGCGTGCTATACATGTGAAGTCTTTCTCGACAGGCAAGCGCAGACTGCTCTGCTATCAAGCTTATTCTTGCTCAGATGTGTCACATGTGCTGGCCAACTGCTAATCTGCGCTTTCTTTGGAAATAGCCTACCTGACCAGATCGTCTGCTCTGCGCGACATGTCGATATCGAACACATGGCAAAGACCCCACAAACAATCACAGACAATGCTGTCGCCGTTTGAAACAACGCCATGACAGGTTGAGTACGTGTTGATACTCCGTGCGCAGGATCTTGTCCTGGACGTCAGGGCGTCTTTGGTTGGAATCTTCGCAGCTAATGCAACCTATTTCATCCTGTCATGCATTACTACCAATTAGTAGCTCACAGAAGGTGGATGCCTGCTTGCAATGTGATGTGTGTTCTAGTCACATAAGGCTCACAGCCTGTAGTCGTTGCTTTGACCATGACGGCACCATGTCATCCCACAATCTTAGGCGCCAGCATAACTTATGCTTGACCAATTGATGTCTACATTGCAATTGATTCAGAACAAGCAGGGACACAAGAACATGCTTTGAGAGGGGTATAAGTATGCTTTGTGCGTCATTTACCACTGGCTGCTAGCAGAGCAGAGATATCACGGACAATCCCATCCCCTGGCATGTCAGGCTCTGCCTATAGCTACAGTAGGTAAGTTGGACTGTTGTATGCACTTGCAGCTCCTGCCGCCATTCTTTTGGGTGCGTCCTTAGTTGCCAGCAGCAAAGCAGACAGATTACTGATTCTCCACATGCATGCAGCTTTTGTGTGACTATGGCAGCATCCGTCAACAAACTTACAATAAAAGTGTGCTGTCTACAGTCGCTGTGTAATAAAAGTGTGCTGTCTACAGTCGCTGTGTAAACATAGTATGCCATGCTGACACAAGGCACAAAGACCAATACAAACAGCGCTGCCCAGTCTAAGGTGCGTGTGATCATGAGATGGGACTTGTGGGGCCTGGCTTGCACATGTCATTGACCATGCTTGTGCACACATAACACGTATTAGTCATAGCTGAGAGTACAGTCCGCATTATATGACTTAAGGAAAGTCCTCAGCTGCAACATTATGAGCTGTGACTCCAATGACACACTTTCCTTTCCAACATCAATGCGCATGTACGTGAGGTTTGGCCAGTATGCGCAATTTAACAGACTTTCTGGCAGCACAACTTCTGGCTTGCTTGATACAATCAGACTTCTCAACTGAGAAAGCTGCAAAATGTGCTCTGGAAACTGTTCAAGCTTCCTATTGCGTATCCTGAGCGATGACAGCTGTGTCATGCTAGACATCCAGAATGGCAACGTGTCTTGTTCATGATCTATCACAGCTAAACTCTGCAGACTTGAACATAATGTCAGTGCTGAAGGCAGATCACAGGACAGCCCCATGAGCTCCAAGTTGCGCAGATTCGGCAGGTGGAGAGGCCACTCTCCATCCCTGAAATTGCTTGGGTATGCGAATGTGAAATCCATCTCTGTGAGTTGCGTTGCCATGCCTATATTTGTCATGACGTAATTTTTTGCAGGCTTCGAATTGCTGGAAAGTATCTCACCCACCTCTAACGTTTGCAACATGACTTTGGGACCACATGGTAGCACAATCTGCTTCACTTCATCACCAAATCCGCTAAGAGACAGGGTTGTGAGACTAGAACAGCAGCTGAAATCCCAAATCTCATCTTGACAGTCCGTCAAATGCAGTGACTGCAGATTGGTGAAGTTTACCACTTTGCTGGCTAGCGCAGAAAACTTGTACAGAGACAAGCTGCTGAGGTACTGCAGATGCCTGAGTTCTGTCATGTCTCCCAGATTGGACCCATTCAATACAGACAGATCGGTCAAGCCTGTCAGGCTGGTGAGCGGCTGCAGTTCAGCTGGCGTCGCTATAGGATGAGAGCTGCGCCAGCTTACAAAGACAGCGCCTAGAAGCTTGCAAAAGCTGGGTGACTGCAGCACCCCAAAGTCTCCACAGCACTCATCAGTTCAGAAGATGAGCAGCAGCTCAGTGTCAAGCAGGTGAACCTGCCTGCAGCAGTTGGCGACCAACACATAAAGCGAGGCACAGCCTCTGGGCAAAGCCGTCAAAGTACAGCTCACCAGCATTAAGACGCAGAGCGAAAAGTGGCAGTGCTGACAAGCTTGCTGTGCCCATGGCTAGGACTATGTGAGCAAACAACCAAGAAGACTCGGTAGCTGACTTTAAAATCAGAATCTTCATGAAGCCAGCTGCATGCTTCGTGAGCCATACCAAGAACATCTCATAGAAGTGAGCAGAAACATTTCTGCTTGGAACCAAGGTGATGACGATGCGTCTATTACTAGAGAGAGACTGAGCATGCTTGAGAGTAGGTTCCGCATCATCGTCTTCAGGCGTGCCCACAAGTAGTTGCAGCTCTTGACCCCAAACTCCAGGTGACCATGTGGGGTACAGATCCTCAGTGGCCGCGGTGGAGCACTTCAGAACTTTTCTCCAGCTGCGGCAGACCTGTTCACACCGGAGAGTGTCAACGAAAGGAGTCAACCACAAGATCTCACTTAAGACTGCTGCAGGCAACTGCGCAAAGGCTGAGGTCATGGCTAAGACGTATTGCTTGAATACCGAGACGCAACTTGCTGCTGTGCAAATTTGTGGCAGGCCTAATTTCTTGGACGATTCATCTTCTGCACCTAAACCTAAACCCGCACCTCCCTGTCCCATGTTGCACAGCTCAACGTCGAGGACATATCTGTTGCGCTGAAGTGTACTGCCGGCAGTTCCTGCTGCCTATACAGCTAACAGAGCCATCAAGTCTGTCGGCCTGGAGCCTGGCACAGGATGAAGCATGGCTGCTGTTTGTAGTTCTCTGGCCTGTGGCGCATCCGCTGCTTGCAGGCGTTCTCTGACAGCAAACTCCTTCCTCAACAGGACTAGCAGAGCCTGCGGCTTTGCGGCTGCCAGCAGGGTGTCACCCAACACCCTCACTCGGAGAAACACTTTTGTAACAGCTGCTGAACAGGTTTTGATCACAGCCAAACAGCCAGCAATGACAGTTTCGTCAGTCGAGCTGCATGTAAAGCAGGCCTGGGAGTTCTGGAAGAGGCTTGGATCGCCAAAGTATCACGTTGCACCCATGGTGGACCAGGTGTACACTGGTGTCTGTGCATACTTTTCTTGTTGACTTTCTCCTGTAGATCGTGCAAATCATGAGCAGTCTTCTCCTGCTGTCTGTGCAATACTGAAAGCGTGACAACTGCTTACTTTGCAGTCTGAGCTAGCCTTCAGGATGCTTTGCTTCAAGTATGGCGCCACTGCAGCGTATACACCAATGCTTCACAGCCGACTGTTCTTGGAAGATCCCAAGTACAGAGCAGAGCACTTCACAACCTGTCCAGGCGACAGGTATGTATGTCACACCTGCACACTGTTGGCAGCTCGTGTGATACTGATGGCACCACTAGTGGCAACAGTACAAATCACAGTCATGTGCAAGTTCATTGCAGTCATGTGCAAATTCATTGCAGTCACCCGCAGCAGAACTGTGCAATGCTGCGCAGGCCATTGTTTGTACAGTTCTGTGCTAACAACCCTGCCACCTTGCTTGAAGCAGCACAGCTAGTACAGGACCATTGTGATGCTGTGGACATCAACCTAGGCTGTCCTCAACGAATTGCAAGGAAGGGGAAGTATGGAGCCTTTTTGATGGAGCAGATGGAACTCATAGAGTCCCTTGTTACTGCTCTGGCTCAGGTACATGCTTGATCGTAGCATGCTAGGGCGCTGAGCAAAGGACACATATGACCCACCTCTCTGGGATCTGTGCAAATATGCCACTCAATGTTGCGGCACGTAACATGTATGGCTTGTGGTTTGCAAAAGTGTAAGCGGATCTTGGACATAATGTTCAGCAAGTTATGGACTGACTGCTGTCTGACATACTCATGTCTGCATTGAGAGGGTATGTGTTATTTTTCTGGACTTGTGTGGTTCATGCACAGCAAGCGTCTGCTTGACTGTGTGAGGCCATCTGCGTTTCCTGAATAGTGGGTTGGGAATTGAGTCATATACAGTCATATACACTTGCCGAGATACAGTCTGTGATTGCAGGGTCTGAAAGTGCCTGTGACTTGCAAGATCAGGGTGTTCCCTGACAAGGAAAGGACGCTGGCATATGCACGGATGCTGGAACGGGCTGGCTGCTCTGTGCTGGCAGTGCATGGCAGGACCAGGGAACAGAAGACAGCCAAAGCTGTGAGGGCTGACTGGGACATCATCAAGGTATAGCTGATTTTGTCACAGGCATGAAATTGCAATCAGTGTTGGTGATTGGCGTTTTCATGCCAGTGAAAGCACAATTGTCTTTGTGGCAGCATGGTAGCGTACCACACCGTCTTGCAGCTGGTGTATTCTATCATCAGCCGTACTCATCTGGGTGTCCACACTATGCAAAGAGCAATGGTGCAGTTGGTTTGGTAGCACAGCATAGACAGCAGGCATCAGCTAACACTTACCTGACTTGCAAAAACCATTAAGATGGGTCTCTTTTTTTTTGCTTGAGCATGCCACACTTCTATGCCACGATACATTGCATAGCAGCCATGCATGACATAAGGTGTGCATGCAGGCGGTGAGAGAGGCAGTCAGTATTCCTGTGCTGGCCAACGGCAACATTCGGAACCTGCAGGATGTGCATGACTGCATTGCCTACACGGGTGTGGAGGGTGTCATGTCAGCAGAGTCCTTGCTGGAAGACCCAGCCCTCTTTTGGCCTCACCGCCTCACCCCAGAAGGTACCAAATCACAGTGTGTCTGTGTCTGCATAGCACAGCATTGTTTGTGCTGTGTTACAGAATGTGCGTCTCAGCCTGAGCATGCTGAACATATTGCTGGCAAACCTAGTTTGACAGCGTTTGTTAGATGATGCATGCTACTGGTCAATGAGCTGTGGGCACAGCCTTGACCCAGACCTGCTGTCCTGTGGCTACAATGCACATGCGTGCTGTACTACTGTACCCACTCACCAGTCAGAAGCAATGCTTGTCAAAGTCATGACCCAAGACTCACATTTCAAGGAGCATGAAGACCAGGTACTGTCAGCAGTACTGTCAATGCATCAGTGCAGTAACAGAGCATTTAATTCCTGCTTTCGTGACAGGTGGTTACACTGCATTGGAGGGCGTGCGGCTGATGAAGGAGTACCTAGACCTGGCCGAGCAGTACCCCACCCCCATGAGGATGATCAGGGGTCACACTTTCAGCCTTATAGGTCAGTATCACTACCTTCCATCTGACTCTATGCTTCCTCCCTACAGGTGTTCAGGCAAGTTGTCTTGTGATCTGCACAATTAGCTTTTTCAACCTGTTTGCTGTGAATGTTGGGACGTTTGAAAGCCCGCTGGCAGCACTCTGCTGTCTGTTCATGACAAGTCAGCTTGGCATTATAATGTAAGAAAACTACGCAGCTTGCAGGACCTTAGCATGCATAGCTGCTGTGCAGGACCTTGGCTTCAGGAGTTCACAGATCTGAGAGACAAGATCAACACTGCCAAGCTAGAGATTGAGATCATCCGGTCAGTTGTTGCTGAGCTGGATGTTAGGATACCCAAGACAGGCCGTAATTATCCCATACCCAAGCTCTCAGAGCGGGCTTTGGCCAGAATGGAAAGGGAGGCTGCAATGGCAGGCAGGTCATCATTATTTTGCTGAGTCCTTCATGCAATAGCTCCTTGCAACGCATACATGCAGATGCTGCTATGCTGCTCAAGGTGCTTGATGCAGGCTGTGAAGTGATACATATAGCAACATTTGCTGGTGTCTGGAGTTGTCAGATCAATGCTGCAGTGCCATGCATTGTGGGTGTTGACTTGTGGTGTTCTAAGCCAATCTTGACACAACTACAGGTGCTATGGCGGAGCAACAAAGGCAGGATGCGGCATTGGCTGACCTCATTCCTGCAGACAGAAAATCATCAGGGTTTGCTCAGTTTGACAAGGATGTGCAGCAAAAGATGGAACTGGTAGCATAGCATTGTTCTCAGCAATATTCTTGCTTTTGCTTTGTACTGACTGCCATATACAAGGCTTTGGTCACTGCATGTGCTATGGAGCTATATTGCTTTCAATAGCTGTCTCAATCCGGAATGCCATTTGAGCATGGCTGGACTCAGGTCAGACGCAAATGTATCATGAAGACGGTTGATGCATGCAATTTACCTTCTATCACAAGATACCAGCTTGATTCTTCTGGCTCCGTGACCACTTGTTGTAGAAGAGTCGACTACCGGTATGTTTCTCTGCAACAGGTGGCTTCGGAGCCAGGAGACCAAGCCAGTATCTTGCAGGTAGCTGTATGTTGCTTGAATCTACCATCTTCCTACAGCTCATGCAATTAGAGAACATTCATAACATTGCCTGCATCATGTGTTTCATCTGAATGACAAAGCAGCGTTCATGCTTGCTTGCACCCTGTCACGCCTTGCATATCCATGTAAGCACTACAACTTGAATTGATTATTATTATGGCAATTTGCTGTGGGCGCAAAACCATGTGCAGTCATGTCATGCAAACCTTGCAGATTTTTCAAAAGGCTATGCCATGACAAGTGATCTCAGACCCTGTTCTTTTCAGAGCTGCACGATTGTTTAGGCTGCAGCTTCGAGAGGCTCATCCAAATCCAGCCCTGGTACTGTCTGACTAGGAACCTGCAGGCAGTCACAGAACTGGATTCAAGCTATCTCACAAAATCATGCAGATGCTGTTGCCGCCTGTCTTGTCCACACATCAGATGCATCCCAGTCCAGTTGCAACACATGCTATCAATGACATGCCTGCTGTTTGCTTTGTTGGCTCAGCCATACATCCAGTAAGCTCACCGCTGTTGCTTTAGCTTCCAGGTCGATGAATGTATTGCTCTTGGCAGCCAGCTCTCCAATAGCTATTCTACCTCTCTTCTTTATGTACTCTGCAACTGCCTCCATTTCTTGCCTTGAAATGTAGATGTACTGCAACCGTGCACAACTGTCAGTCACATACATATGCCAGCGTTCACTTGCTGCTAAGAACTCTAGCATGTGTGCAATTGTGGTCTGGCATGAGGCCTGCCAGGCTGCATGGGCTGTACAGCATATCGGCAAACATGTGTGCAAAGAGAAACACGGGCGTCAAGTGCATCCAGGATCTGACTGACGCAGACTATGCTATTCAGATGTTATCTTTGCACAAGACTGACTGTGCAGCTGTATTTGCACTTTTCTCAACTATGCCTCATCTGGGTCCCAGGAGAAGACTAATATGACATACAACATGGCACTCAGTTTACACTGTGACATGGGATTGTGCACGATGGCAACACGCAATTGAAGCCAGAGCAGATGTTGGCTTACTTTGCCTCTGTCATCCATGACGCCAGAGAGGTGGCCCATCTTCTCCAGGTCTTGCACCCTCCTGATGGCATCCTGCAACCAAATTTTACTTAGTCATGATAGGCCTATTGTACAAGGCATAACCCGGTGGTTGCCAGCATAAATTTACAAATCCTGCCGAGACTAAGGCCTGCAACCAAATGCATAGCCTCACAACAGCTCACCATCCAGCTGTGTGATATTTATGCTTGCAGAGATGATGTGGCCTGCAGCTGCACAGCATTTTGTTGTGTCCACTATTGCTGTGACCAAAGTGCCCGACGCCTCAAAGGTGTTTTTACTTAGTGAGTGCCATCAACACCAGGCAACAGCTGTTTTGACAATTCTACATGTGGAAGTGTCCTTCTTGTCTGAACATGCTGGGTAGCATACCTGAACCCTCAAGCCAAACTGGGCTGCCAGGTCCTCCAGAGCCACAGTCTTACGCTCCTTGATGAAGTCCACAAAGGCCCCAAGCATGCCCTGTACACGCACACACGCTCAACATGTCATCATTATTTGGCCTGCAGCGTATTTGGTTTGCATGTTTATGTTGCAGATAATGCCTATATTACACACATTTTACATTATATATGTAAAAGCCTTGACAGGCATGATTGCTGCCGCAACTGCAAAGCCTTGCTCCAGTAATTGTCAGGAACTTATATGTGCTCACAGTTCTCCGTCTGCCATAGCTTGCACCGACATGCATTGGCGCATAAGTTCCATAAGAAGGGGTATGTCTCTCAGCTCTACAGTGTGCTGCAGATGCCAAAGCATTTCACCTGCCCCTCTTGTTGATCGTCTGCTTCTTGCCCCTGCTCCTCCACACTGATCTGGCCCATCCACTCCGCGGCCTCAGCCTCCTGCTTGGCATACCGAGCTGCAGCTGCTCTTGCCAGCTCAGCTTCCTGAGCAGCTTCTGCAGCTTCCCTTTCAGCATCTTTCTTCCTTCGCAGCTCCTCGTATGCCTGACAAGCACATGACGTATGGCCAATGGTCTGGAATGTTGTATGCAGTGTTAGGCAGAACATGCATGGCTTATTCCTGTCAAGCTGAAGGTCTTAGGTTGAGCAAAGAGTACAGCATCAGGCAGATAAAGCATTGCTTGAAATGTACTCTGACGACTGTTTGCAAACCAGACATGAGTTCTCTTCAAACAGCTGATGTCTCACTGCAGTTGACAACAGCAGCTGCCCAATGGGTACATGGGAACCACTGTTGATCAAACAAAGCAGGGAACAACTGTGTGATGTTGAAACTTACCGAGCGTGCTGTTTTGGCTACTTGAGGAATCTGCTGCCTGGGTTGCTCTGCGTTATCCTCACCCTACGCCAAGCACGCAACTTAATCAGTCAGGTTTATCTGTATGCAAAGCAAAACTACGCCATAGTAATGAGTAGAGCCTGCTGCTCCCGCATGCAATGGCAAGAGTACAATGAGTGGATGGTGTGACACCTCTGATGCTGACTCCTGTTCAGCATCAGCCTCTTGCTGCTGCTGCTGCTGAGCAGCTGCAGCAGCCCTTTGCCTGCGCCTGACACCAGCCTGTACTCTATTTACTGGCCTGGCACGCTGCCCTTCTTCCCCTGCTGGTACCTGCAAAAGAGCTGGCAACTTGCTGCAGCATGTAGCAGTCGATTGTGGAAACTCGCTGTGCTGAAGCTCATCTGCTCATGCCTGTCTTGCTATCGGTGTGTCTTCAGCTGCCTCCTTTTCCCCTTTTCGCATAACGTACACCACTGCACCTCCTACCACCGCTACAAGCGCTAAGAGGCCGATCAGTGCGATGTAGGGCACTGCGCCTTTGACAGCCATCTTGCCAGCTCGACAGCACTGCGGCTTGCGAGGTCGCGCGGGGCAGCAGATCAGGTTTTTGACCTAACAAGCTCGTGGCACGCTCGGCAGCTGGCAACAACAGCGCCAGACATGCAACGACAGGCTCACGGCAAGGAAAGGCACAGAGTGTGATTAGTGTGCGGTGTGGACAAAGTCAAAGTTCTCAGCGACAGCTCTTGTTTGCAACATACGGAAGAAGAGGGAGGTGTTTGGAGGTCATCGGAGTAATCCACTATACAGGCCAGGCTTGCGAAGCGCTGGGCCTTGGGCCAGCTTATTCCTCGTATGGGCGTTCCGTCCAAGCTTGAGTGTTGAAGGCATCGGCAGCAATCAGCAAAACAGACAGCGGGTCCCTTCA
>JAABUO010003643.1_pt1 | contig 18323 bp, 23 predicted proteins | sample 5559291 | NCBI WGS metagenome assembly JAABUO01 (sample SAMN10711878, study PRJNA513372) | rock metagenome | isolation source: Antarctica rocks | place: Antarctica: Victoria Land, Finger Mt sud | reverse complement strand
CTGTACGCTAACCTGAGCGTATTGCTGCCTGCCGTTTGAGATGGTCCTCGTCATCCTGTATGCTATTCTGTGAGACGCTCTGATGGTGCGGCGCCTGAGGAACAAAGCTTGAACTGCTGCTGCCGCCTTCGTGACCATGACTAAAGGATTTGGAGATATGGTCCAATGTAGACTGCACATCAGTATGGCTGTCAAGCACTAAAGAATGTCGAAGTAGCAACTGACAAAATTAGCTTATGATGAAACATGTTTGGGTGATGCCACACGACACAGCAGGCAAAGTACTCCTGAACTAAGTCAAAAAGGCTGATGCTCTGACCACTTCATGCTGAAAGCATATAAGGCTTGCAGCGCATGAATGCTGATTCTCTCACCTGTCCCAAAGCTGAACTCAGGTGCTTATGCCCAGCAGCAAAACCCATGCCATCAGCTATCCCGGCGCCTGCGCAAGGCAGCCAACATGAAACACATTGTCAGACGCAGGAACTATCTCATCCAGGGGTAGCAAGCAATTGGGCAGGGTGCCTGCGGCCAAGGCATTTGCAAAAAGCTCTAGTGGCATTATATAGATGTGTAGCATCAGCTGCCAAGGTATTTACCTGAAATGCCTTCGTCACCTGGATAGTTCTTCTCCCAGCTGAAACCCCTGCAGACAGCACACAGGGCTTGGACGAGCTGTATGCAGAGAAGCCCATGAGGCAAGACTCGGCGTCCAAAAGCAATGGCAGCTCGCACTTGTTTTCCATGGAGTCATCGAGGCCGATCTCGTCCAAACCCACTCCGAAGTGAGCATCTGCAAGCAGTCAGCAAGCACTTGTAGCTGCAGGGCTCGTTTACAGGCAACATCTTAACACCAGCAGGCATAAACACCTGTGTCAGCGGCCATCGGCTCTTCGGACGACGTGAGCTTGCTACGGCTGCTGGTTGCAGCCGCTTAGCCGCTCCTCAGCCGCTGCTATCCGTATGCACTAATTGACAAACATACCAAGCCTTGGAAAATTGACTACGCGTTTCATGAACAAGAGCGCATGATTGATGCTTTTCATGTACGCCGTACTTGTATACATACATAACCTATGACCCCTAAGGAATGGGGCCCTCACATGTGATGTGTGGTAACATGATGTCACTGTCATGTCCGCCGCATGTAGGTGCATGTAAAGGCTACAGTTCTGCAGGACAGCTGTTGTCGGAGTGTGTTCCATCTTTCATGGCGATAGCATAATATGTACGCTGCAGCATTATATGATACATGCATTTGCATGCAGATGCATGCAGGGGCTTCCAGCATGACAGGTCTAGAAGGCAATCGATCTGACTAAGCGCGATTCAATACTCATCTAAGCTAAGCATACAATCTGGAGTCACGACATTACAGTGCTGGCAGAGGTCAAGTTTCCATGCCACTGTCCATGGCTCTATGTCTCAAAAAACAATGAGGTGCTGCTGCAGAAATCATTGCTTGACCTGCAAGCTGAATTTCCTGGAGAAATTCGTCATAGCAAACCCCACAACACAACACTCTGAATGCACAGCACAACACCATCCAGGTTCAGAGCTGAAACCCTGCTGCATGGCCTGCATCCTGCAGCACGCTCAACATATACATTTGATGATACTGGGTTTCATTCCACATACATATTGCTTGACTCGCTATGATCCGTTGTACATTGTACCAGATTCTGCAGATCAGTGCAGCAGTGGGAATGTGTATCTGGATCCAATCTAGGTCACATCCTAAATGACCTAAGCCCCTTCTTTTTCTATAAGCACATATAGCTTTGCGCCCGCATCTGTCACCTTCTTGCGTCCCTTTAGCTCTGGAAGCTCAATCACACAAGCAGCCTCAACTATTTCAGCCTGGACTTGCTGCATCAGCTTGATTCCAGCACCAAGCGTACCGCCTGTGGCTACAAGGTCATCAATCAACAGAACACGCTGTCCTTTCTTGATGTGGCCAGTGTGCATTTCGATTCTGTCTGAGCCATACTCAAGGTCGTATGAAGCCCCAATGGTCTCTCCTGTAGCACCGTCTTAAGAAATCAGTTCCCAGCATAACACAGTGCTTAGAGGCATGAGAGGTGGTCACCATGGTGCAAAATGTACATGCAGATACTGGCTTGCCTGGGAGCTTTCCAGGCTTGCGCAGGGGCACAAATGCACAATTAAGCTCGAGCGCCAATGGAGGGCCAAAAATAAAGCCCCTGGCCTCAAAGCCTGCAGCAACACATGACTGCATGTACTGCTAGGCATACTTTTGAGCTTAGCACTCAACCGATCATCGTGCAGACATGACCTTGCTATGCTACCTGCTATGACATCAATTCTCTGGTCCCTGTATCGCTCTGCAAAAGCTTCGATGCAGCAACGAAAAGCTGCAGGGTCAAGGCAGAGCGTGGTGATATCCCAGAACATGATGCCCTTCTTAGGAAAGTCTGGCACACCCCTGATGGAGTTAGCGACAAGCTCTTTTTTCTCCTCCAGCAACATGGTGTCTGCGCTGTGCTGTCCTCTCAACACGACTGATGCCCGGTTTGGTCGTTCGAAAGCTGCAGAGCGCTGGAGTGGCGGCCCTTGTTGCGATACGTCCTGTGTTCGCAGAAGTTGGGAAGGCGACGCTCTGCAGTACGCTAACATATGACAGGGCTTGAGATGCGCAACGACAGTTTCGAATTTTGCTTTTTACTGCGCTATGGTGGTCATTCGTTTCCTATCACTGGCTCTTTGAGCAGTTTACTTTTCTCTCAATCAATCAATCAATCAATATATTTGATGTCATGGGGGGCAACTGGGACCCAACAGACAAGAAATCCAGTTCAGTGAATTCATACAGACAAGATTTGCTTCCTACATGCAAAGCATTCCCTAAGGAAACCACCACATGCATTTGGTTCACACAAAATCAGAAAGTCTGCAATAGTACAACAGTGCTGCAGGAGGTCCAAATGCTGTGACCTGATATGGCTGTACGCTGGGCAATCAAAAACAAAGTGCTGCTCGTCCTCCACACACTTGCACACTCTCTCTCGTACGACCACAACGAGCACGTGGTTGCTTCAATTGCCCTGCTCGTCCAACAACGAAATAGCTTTCATCTTACACGTTTTCGTCATCCAAGCTCCAGAGGCTCCATTAGTCTAGCAACGAGGTGTGTTGTTGATCCTCCCAGAGCGCTGCGTGTAGCTATTTTACAACGAAACATCGGTGGTTTTGTTTGCCAGGCCTGTCACACATCGGTCGAAACACTCAACCACCTGTGGCGCCCCTCCACCTTTGGCAACAAGAATACCTACATTTGCGGCGACACAAGGCCGCAAACAGTCCACAGCAAGACCTTGCCGTGCCGGTCTGCAATCCAAGCCTGCAGGTTAGCGAAGCTAGCAAGCCTTGCAGCTTGCGTGTTGTCTCATCGACAGGCTGTATCACAGAGTTGTGCCAGCAGGCGGCAGCTCTGCAATGATAGTATGTTTATCACTGCAGCGTACCCATACTTTCATGCCTGGTTGCTGTACAACCAAATCTTTGTGCAGGGCATCAATTTCAGTCAGCTGCAGGGGGGTGAAGGCAGCTTACAAGCCTTGCAAGGGAAAGTCACTGTGTTCACAGTAATACAGCAGGCTCACGGAACCCTGACGCGGCTGAACAGGTAGGAAATAGATTGGCTGCATGGAAGGAGTTCATGATTAGCAAGCTAAAAGCACTAGGTTGGCTTTGCTTGCACTGTTCCCTCATCCTTCTCTGCACAAGTCGCGGCTGCACCTCATTGTCAAGAGTGCATGCCCTACTGATGTTGAATTCCGAGGCTCCAAGGTCCACCTTCCATAATGCTGTTCTGATTGTGCATGCCAACTGAGCAAGTACTGTAACTTGCAGAAGCACATCTTGTGGAAGTGTCCAAAGTTATTTGCGCTGTCTATGCAGAACTTTAGGCATGGCTCGCTCTGGAAGTGAAGCAGAACTAGCGGCTTTCCTAGGCAAGCTTGACCCAGACTATGCTCAGTATGCACTCGCATGGTGGCAGAAGGGTATCAGGACTCCACAGCAGCTTGCAGACTTCAGTGAGCCACATCATCCCGCTTGTGATGTGCCAGAGGGGCACATTGATAACATTAAAGCAAGAGCTGATAGTACAGGTGAGCAATTGGCCTATAGCAGTTTGCAGCATCATTCCATTAAATCACTGAGCTCTTCAACGCACAGCAGTCAAGCAAGCTGTGCAGTCTCTGGGTGAGTATCTAATGTGCCATTGGCTCAAGGTGCCCACCAATTGATCTAAGCACCATCACGTCTCACACCGTGATCACTTGCGGCATAAGGATTGTTTGCTGCTGTGTAATCAGCATGGAGCCCAATTCTAGCGTGCGGCATCACGCAGATCTTGCAACATCGCCCCTGCTTGTGCATCTCTGCTATGCCTGTCTGACGTCTTTGTGGGCACCAAACACTCTTGTGTGGTGGTGTCCGTAGACTTACGCATATGACAGCGTTGGCAAGTATCAATTGTAGGTGGATTCTTATACTGGTGCATACGCTTACATTGACTGAGCTCTTCTGTACAACCACCCTCGTTTAATTGTGCAATTGTGCAGTTGCAGGGTCTTCACCTGGAGGCATGGCTGCAGAAGGCAGAGTCAGAAAATGGGGTGAGTCTTGTTAATATATCTTGTTTGATGCTGCTACAGGCTAACGCACAGAAACTATGTCTGTTTAGGGAGCAACATGGTGAACGTCAAGATCTGAGGGAAGACCACCGAGCCCACTCCAGTTCAGCTGTATCTTGCAGCTAAAGAGTCAGACCAGTCAGCCACATCTGGACATATTTTTATGGACAACCTCAGGACCATAATGCATGGACTACCAGCGGATGTGCCAATCATGGTCTGTGAAGATGTCCATGCTATGGTTTTGAAGGGAGTACAGTTGCAGCGTGATGTGAGTGACTTGTCTCAGAAGCAATTTACAGCAGGTGCCGAGCTCGTTATATGGCCAGGTGAGCGTCAAGTCACAGGCGATTTGGAATGTCAACAGTTCTTCTGTGCTGTGTCATCTGCATTCTGACGTTGTCTATACTACTTCAGTCTGTCCCCTATGCAACTCCTGACTGTGGGTATCAGCACACGAGTGGTGTTGAAACTTGTAGATCTGACTCATGCAGGCACACTGGATGCAGCAGTGTTGCAAATGCTGCAACCAGCATACGACACGGTCACCAACAACTGCCAACATGTTGCGGCTTTGCTCACAATAGGCATCAAAAACAGCAAGGAGGACTGAGTCTTCTGCCTTGTGTTGCGTGCCAGTGGGGCTAATTACAGGCAGGCCAAGGTTGCCAAGTGGCTTAGGCAGTCACGAGGTGTAAGAAGGATCATAAATAGTACACCGTCAGCCAAGGTAGTGTCAAGTCAAGCATTCAAGCAGCACATCGCTCACAACCTGCAGCATCACAGCACGGTCAGCTTGCACTTCTATGCCAGAAGGTACAAGACTCTGCGCTGGTGCACCTACATCCGCCGGCAGAGGGCAATGGCCAATATGTGCAGCGTTGTCACAGGCAACAGCGCTGCCACAGTAGTGGCCTTCGGCAACGCAGATTTGCCCACAACAGTAAAGGCAGAGTCAGCAGCCTCACCAAAGGCTTCAAGAGCAAGTTGGGAGAATCATGCCACTTTTTTGAAGTGGATGAGCACAGAACAAGCAGGCTGTGTTGTGCTTGCAATGATGCAAATGGCATGCCAGGCATGGGACTTGGCACAGGTGAGATAGTACAAGCTATAATGTGTATATATGAATAAAATTGTTGATGCCCTAGCGACAGGTAATTCAGCATGCATTCACTCATAGTACACATTTGTTGACATGGTGAAACGCCAATCATGCATTCATCGATCTAAAATCTGCATGATTATGAAGCACAAAATTACGAGCATAATGCAATGATTGTCATGACATGCACTCATGGTCCTGTTAACAATGTTGTGTACTCTTCAACTGCCTCAATATTATGTTGCGCATGCAGCCCCAAACAACAGGGGTGACAGGGATCACGACTCTCATAGCTACAGCGTACAATTGTGCACGAATACAGTATGTTATCGTACATTGTGGAACAGAGATGTCAACGCTGCCATCAACATCCTGAAGTTGTTCCTGATATGGGCATCAGGACTTCCACGCCCTCCAGAAATTAGGCGTGCTTAACAAGAAGTTTGGCAGCAACTATAGACAGTGTTTTGGTCAGATGTGTTTGCCTCTCTAGTGTGCCTGACATTGTCTAGCCTAGCAAGGCATGTGCATCGATTACACAGCCAACTGATCGCTCCATCTTGTCTGTTTTTTTGTGTGTGTTGACAACTTTCATTCTCGGGGTGGCGGAGAAGTTTTTTGACGCCTGACCTCTCAAGGCAGGTCTAGATGGGGTAATCTAGACTGCTGAGGCAGGTCTCGGGGGCCATGGCTGCCATCCCGAGCCCATACCGTATTGGGGATCAGAACAAAAACTGTACTGCCGGAGTACTCTGCCGAGTACTCCACGGAGCGCCGTGATGGTCGTTACTGCGCGAAAGCTTCCCAACGGTGGTAACTGTTACGACCGTAATACGAAATTGACCGTATGCCTAGACCCCATCTAGACCGGCCCCTCTCTCTCCCTTAGCTGGTGGATATAGTTGCAAATATCAATCGACAGCTTCAGCTAAGGCTGTAGTGACTACAGCAACTTTAGCAGGTGACTGCATAAGTTGCTAGCTTGTCTGTCACTGCCACGGGCCTCAAGGAGAAGCATGCCTACGCCGGTGCATTATCTATGCAGGTCAAAATGTGCCTTGGCATGCAGATGCGCAAAAGCTGAGAATCAGAGGTCAGCTGAATGCCATGCACCAGTGCTTGTGTAGGCCTGTTACAGCTTTATACCAGAAAGTCATGACATCATGTATGATACACAAAACTATGCTCTCTGCATGCAAGGGGGATTGTGGGGGATCTGCAGCCGTACATCCCACGTAGCCCACTCACAAAACCAGCTTTCCCTTGTATCAGCCTCAACAGCTGGCCAGGAAGCATCAGGCACGATTCGCCAGGTGCGGCACCTGTCACATTGCACCCAGTGGTCTGTTTCTGCCGGCTCCTGCTGTGGTGCCTGTGGCTGCTGTTGTTGCTGCTGCTGCTGCTGCTGCTGCTGTACTGCAGGCTGAGGTGCTGGCTGCTGTGTCTGCTGCGGAGGAGCCTCTTCCTCCTAAGAGATCAAGGTCCAACTCTCACAGCCCAAGACAGAGTGCTTGAAGCAAATGTGATGCAATGCAGGCTTGGCTGCTGACATGTGAGACGTGGACAGTCTGTCACCTCTCAGTACTGGGATGTTTTGAAGCTGACATACATTGTTGGTTGACCCAGGTCAGCATGCTGCCAGCATTCCAGCTCAGGCTTGCCAGTTTGACCAAGCATGCAACAGTCAGGGAAGTGCAGGTGTCGCAGGGGCAACACGCCTAAGGGAAGGAAACATGGCAGAGAGGATGGCAGAGAGCATGGAGACAAGTGTTGCTTTGTTTGTACCTGAGCAACATCATCACCATCCAAGCCGCTCTCTTGAAAGTACTTGCGCCTGTATGTTTCCAGGGGCTGGCCCTCATAGAGCGTGCTCTTCCATCCGTCATCACCCTGCTTGTTTGGAGTTTGCATGCGCTTGCAATGTATACTAAAAGCCGTGGCACTCCCAAACTTTTTGCCTGGAATATGTAAAAGGCATGTGTTAAGTCATGCTGCCTGGTGTGTAGGACTATAGAATAATTGTCTTTCAGTGAAGCAAGGAATGTGTAGCTCCTGAACCACTTGAAGCAGATGATACAGCAACGGTCATTTCAGGTCACTCAGACATAAGCAGCAACACAGGAGCTCCTGACCATCTCTCACTTCAGGTCAACAACATGGTGTACAGCACAAGGTAGATCAAGCTGAGAGGCAGCAGGCAAATGCAGCACGCTCAGCATTCTAGCAAAAACAGTAGATGACCTGAGGACACTGCTTGTGGTCAAGCAATTGCATACTATCTATCACAATGCATGATTACATACCTTGATATACAATAATGCCATCTTTGCCCAGGCTGGCAACGTAGTTGATACCCTTGTAGAATACACTGATCTTGTTACGTCCTGGTAGTATGACCCCAACATCAACGAGGTCTTTGAGAGTCATGCTTGCTCTTGCCTTTGCATTCTTGCCTTTCTTGCTGTTGCCACTGCTGGGACGTATCCTCTTTGCATAGTCCTGAATTGTCAAAGTGTGCTTCAACTGCTGAGCTTCAAGACAACTTGACAGCACATGCCGTTGCAATGCCAGAAGCAAATTCTGACCATGATGAGGTTGCATGGAGTGCAACTAGCACAAAATGTAAGGCACAAAAGCAATTATGCCAAAGCCTATGAATCTGCTGTGATGCATGCATCTGAAGTGTAGAGGTCACCTCATTGTCCCCAAACTCAGACTTGCGCTTGCTGTTTGCTGCTGTACCTTCCTCATACAAAGAATTCTGCACTGCAAGGCCGCTGGCTTTCAGCAGATAAGCCAGGTGCCTCATGCAAAGCAACTTGTGGGTGTTGCAGCACCACTATGCGTCTAGGGCAAAGTCCCCTGACATGACTTACATGGAATAGGCTTCTGCCCCAGTTGCAGCACAACGTGGGTCAAGGCACTGACAAAAGGGCCTGCTCGACTGGTGGACAGAGGGAGTCTGCCCTCCCAGTCCATGATTGTCGAGTGAAACTGCCTGTTGTTGCTTGCGGAGTGACTACACAGCAGCACTCGGGAGTGTCGCAAGGGCTCGATAAGGCCCACAGTCGGCAGCAGTGTCCAAGGTCGCTAACCAGCGGACGCCCTCTGGGTGAACTTGCCTTTGCAACTGCTGACGCGTAAAATATGATGTCAGTCTTTGCGACGCGTTGTATCAAGATGAACGTTCAATGCTGCAACTCACAGACAGCTGAGTCAAGGCGATTTGACTTGTCGCTGCAGGAAAGTCGCAAGAATGTCTGAAAACTGCCGGGTGCTTCTTCTTCATGCATGGCATGGCACAGCATTTGGCATGCATGGAGCGAAAACGCCATAGTAATGCATTGAATCGAGCGTGCGAGGTGTGCAACAGCAAGTTGCGGATGTGCGTCGACAACAGACATCTTACATTTGCACCAGTCATCGCAATTTCACACTAACGCCCGCAAAGATGTCTTGGATCCACCGGCAGGTAAACACTCTGGCTGACTGAGTCTGTGCTGATGGCCAGTAAGCCATGAGGTTTGTTCAAGCACTATTGTGCATAACAAGCACATAGATTCCGCATGCTCAGATGCCAAGCGGCAGGACTGACTTCTGTTTGACGTTTGACCGCATGCAGACATGGCACCGTCACCGATATCGCAAAAGAGCAAGGACTATTTCAGATCAAGCAATGGAGTCGTACCTAAGAGAAGATGTGCCGTGTGGTTTCCCGATATGCAACATGTGCAGCCCGACGCTCCCTCATTTACCCAGGACTGCAAGTCACTTTGTGATCCCAGATTGCACTATCCTGGAAACCTACCTTGAGGTCTTCCAACTGCCAGAGCTGCAGGGTGTCATTTACATGACAAGTGTTGTAAAACAGGTGGGAAGTATGACCGCAAAGTGCTTCCTCAAGTGCGGTATGTTGAGCCACTGTAGCCTTTGCAGGTTGCAGCGGGCGGCAATTCGAGGAAGGGTAACAAGATACGTGAGTTGTACCAGGATGCCCGCAGACAGTCTGTCTTGTTTGATGATACACATTGTGTCTGGACTGCTGGTGAGCCAAGAGAAGTTAGCAGGTAAGCAGTGAAACGCAACATGTCTTTTGCTTGCGCAGGGTCAGGCGCATTCCACTAAAGCATCTACTCAAGGCTCTATGTCAGTTCTGCTACTGGTCATATCAAGGTTGTAGGTGAAGCTGTGGTGCCAACAGTACCGCAATTGCATCTGCTGCAATCCACACATGATACTGCAATATCTTATGCAACTTACCCAAAGAGGGAAGCGTACAACCAGCTGCTTGCATGCAGCTCGTCAAACTTGCAGCTAATGCGTGCAGCCGAGTACTACTTTCAGCACCTGGGCTGCAACACCCCAGTCATACTCCTTTCAGACGACTCCTCTTCTCAGCAAGTACAGCTGGGTAGCGCCACTGTCAGGCCCAAGTCACCCCTTGCAGCGGCACCTCAGTGGGCTCAGACAGACATCCCAACAGACTCAGCACAGCACAGTGCAGTACATAATGGAATGGGTGATGACGAGCTTGACAGCTTGTTGACAGGTGGTTCAACAGATGACTTTGATTTTGAGGCTTTGCAGCAGCCAAGTGTTATTGGCAATGCACCCAGAGATGCTACCTCAAAGGTCTGCAACAGTCCAGATCTTCTGCATCGGCTCTGGCCAATCTGTGCATGGCTGCAGGCTCCATGATGCCTGACAAGACACAGCTGATGACATCAAGCTGGCTACACACTGCTTGTCCAGTGCTCTTGAATACAATGCATCAACACACTTTGGCTTGTCTGGCACTGACAATCAAAACACTATGTTGCATACATGACCAACTCACTGTCATGCCATATCACATTGGTTCAGCTTCTATCATTTTGTTCATGCTGAGCAGTACAAACATTAATGAGCTTTAAAACGGATGATTGAATGCATTGCAGGGTGTGCAAGTCTTGACCTCAGCACAGTACTTTGCACAATTCTGGGGTCATGTACCGGTGGTCACAGATCTGTATGAGTCCGTACAGCAGAGCAAGCAAGCAGCTGCGAGGGAGGAATCACCAGACAAGGAATCAAAAGGCTACAGAGCCCATTGGAGCACACCTACTGTTGACCAAGGGCTGAAAGCGGGGACTGTGTTCCAGGTCTGTGATACACCTTGGCGCTTGCAAGGATCGAGACATGCATTCTAGTCATTTTCCAGTATGGTCAGTACAGAGGAATCATGCATACAGTATTCATTTTGGAAATGCAGTAGTCATCATGTATGCTCTTTGTTTGTAGATTTTCAAACTTGCTGAATTTGCTGTCAAGCATCAAGATATCCTTGCTTCCTAAATAGAGCAAAGGTGGTCTGGCACATCATGCAGCAGTAGCCTACCCTTCAGCAGATACACAATCAGGCCGAGGTATACAGAGCCTTCAAGCTGTCTTTCAACGGTGTTATTGTCTATGGTGTGCAATATGCTGTGCATACACCTGCAGATGTACGATGTGTCGTTCTGAGACTGCATTGCAGAAACAGCAGTGCAGCCAAGCAGTCTGGCCAGGTGAGCGTGCAATGCTGTTGCAGGGAGTATTGCATATGAGCAAGCATACCAGTCAAGAGGCCACAGTCCGAATGGGCAGCCAGGGCAGCTCCCTGCTGGGCCAGATCCTAGTCAAGGGCAGGGCCTTCCTCAACAGGGCCATCGATGGAGATACCGTGGCAGGTAAGCCTTGGTTACAGCCATCATCGGGTAGTGACTGATGCTGATATTGTACTTCAAGCATTCTGGTGAGAGCAATGATTGCTATGGTCTGCCAAGCTGTGCTGCCAAGCTGTGCCGCCAAGCTGTGCCGCCAAGCTGTGCCGCCAAGCTGTGCCGCCAAGCTGTGCCGCCAAGCTGTGCTGCCAGAAAGTTGTGTTGTGCTGTGCTGTGCTGTGCTGTGCTGTGCTGTGCTGTGCTGTGCTGTGCTGTGCTGTGCTGTGCTGTGCTGTGCTGTGCTGTGCTGTGGCCAAGCTACCCGCATGGCTTACACTAGTGATACGGAGTGATGGCTGAACTGCAGTCTGGCTGCTCTTGCGTTCACACCAGCATGCTGTGACTTGTTTGCAGTTACCTTACTTCCACAAACAGAATGGCAAGCCATACCCACAGATACAGCACAGGATGAAGACGTAGAAGAGTCTGAGTCAGATGAACCGGAACCTGCCAAAGCAGACAACCGAGATCCTGCTGAAGGCGCACTTGAGACCCCAACGCGATCAAGTCCAGGTGCTGAGAGCTCTTCAGGTGTGAACAAAGCCGCTGCTGCGCTGGAGCATCAGCTGCTGTTGAGCGATGCTGACTCCAGATCTGCTCAGAGACAGGGAGAAAGGCAGCAGGTGCATACACATGTCTACAAATAGCACACAAGTGAACACAGGTTTGGGGATTCCTCAAACTTTGCTTCTGATACTGATGCACACAATGAGCAACAGACCAGAGCAGGGACTGAGCAAAAATGGATGACAAGTGTCAAGTAAGCTCTATTTGTGTTCGGGTCTGTACATGCGGCATCAAATGTGCGTCACTTGACTGACATGGTCCTATCAGGTGCCGTTTTGTGAAAAGATTAGAACCTGTCAAGGTGCCCCATATCAGATTTCTAGAATCAGGCCGGGATTGCAGTATGTGTGATTGAAAGTCGCTGCCAATGCAAAAGTTGCAGTCACACCAAAGGCAAACTGGTGAAAACACTCAATGGTGTGCACAGACTGAAAAATGACTAGAATTTTGACAGGTGACAAATAATAAGAGGCAGAAGCTGATGCCAGTGGGTGAAGTGGTAGGAGTCATTCAGAGGTCCAGTCAGGACATGGTTGTCTCCATCACAGACGAGGACACCAAAGCCCTGCAAAGCCGGCAGCTCACAACTAGATCAGTGAGTCGCACCCATACCCGCAGCAATGTGAACCTGCGCTGCTTCATGTTGCAGCAATATGTCTACGTTGTCTGCAGCGAGGCCCTTGCATATACCAGTCTGTTTTGCAGCTGTCGTCAACAAACAGAATGGCAATAGCCTACTGTGCATCACTAACACAGTCATCTTGAGCCCTAGTAGGGCTGCAGGGCATAAGTATGTACAGACAACCCAACTGTCCCCAGACTTTGCTGTTTCCAACACTCAGTTCTGCAGGCTGTACGACCCTGAAGGGCACCTATTTGCGCCCTTCACACCCCCTTACATTGGCAACACAGCTCTCTGGGTGCCTTCTGACGGCCCGTGTGTATCCAGGAGGCAGTGATATGTGTACCCACAGACCGGCGGCTGCCAAGAGTCAGGGTGCGCAGCAGTCAGTTGGAGCAGTTGCTAGGCAAGCGGTTTGTGGTACGCTGCACTGGCTGGGAGCGAACTTCCATGTACCCCTCAGCCCATGTTGTGCGGGTGTTAGGACGCATGAATGACCTCAGGTGTGCCACTGTGTCCTGTGCATATAGGCTGAAACACTCAACAATGGGCCCTCCTACCTGTATCTGTACTTGTACCTGTATTTGTACCTGTATTTGCACCTGTACCTGTGTTTGTACCTGCACCTGTATTTGTACCTGCACCTGTACCTGTACCTGTACCTGTACCTGTACCTGTACCTGTACCTGTACCTGTACCTGTACCTGTACCTGTACCTGTACCTGTACCATTATGCCAGGGATCCTGAGAAACATACCTATCAAGATGTCTGCAACAGTAACAAACATCTGACAGCTATCCTGCACACTTGCATGAGTGGACGTATATCCCTGTAAGCAGTGCTACAATACCAACGTCTGTTTGCATGCATCCGAGTCCAGGAGGAACACATTGAAGGCCGAAATTGAAAACGAGTGTCTAAATGCCTTTATAGCAACGGACTAACTGTTTTGCACCGCTTGTATGCAGGGCTGAGACGGATGCAGTGCTGGTGAGTGCTGGCGTGCACTGGCAGCCCTTCTCTGACCTGGCCCTTGCTGAGCTGCCCCAGGTGGCCACCGCTCAAGACTGGAGCTTGCCAGAGCATGAGGTCATGAACAGACGCGATCTACGTGGCTCAGAATACTTCACATGCAGCATTGACCCTCCAGGTCAGTACACTGGCTTGAAGCGGTAAGTGCTGACTTCCAGGCAAACAAGGTGTAGGCACACTAGGCAAGCCAGTGTGTGCATTGCAGTGCTAGTGACAACCGGCTCATTCCACCAGCTAAGATGTTGGAAATTCCCTCGTTGCTCTTAAGGGTTGGATCAAACTAGCTTTGCTATGCTTAGATCAGCAAGCTGCTAGCTTGAGGCTGCACTTTTGGGTGGTATCGGGCTGAGGACGCTCACTGCTGTGGACTGGCAAGCTTTGTGGGGCAGTGTTGCAGCTGCTGTGTAGCTGGACAGCACACCAGCGCCAAACAGCACATGCTTGCTGTAAGGCGCTCTGCATGGTGACTATTTGGTGACTACACAACAATTTTTGTCATGACCAGCATGCTGTAAGGCGCTATACACGGCAATTCCACTCATGAAGTGTACATTGTATGGTGCTCTACACGGCAATTCCAGTCATGCCATGCATGCTGTGGCATGACATGGCAGTTGCTGAACAGATTTGCATTTCAATGCCAGTCTCTGCAAGAAGTCTAGGTGTACTTTTCCGGCAACTTCAGTCATGACATGCATGCTGAGCGGCGCTCTGCATGGCAGTTCGAGTGTCATTGCCACTGAGTGCAGCTATTGAGATTGTGTAAACATGCATGCCGTGCTTCAGGCTGCATTGATGTTGATGATGCGCTGAGTGCGAGGCAGCTGCCAAACGGCCAGATTGAGGTTGGAGTACACATTGCAGACGTCAGCTACTTTGTCAAGAAGGTGAAGCGCTCTCCTTGTTGTGTCATGACGTGCAGTGCATCTGCACAATATGGTGCTTGTTGCTCTGGCGACCAATGACTTCATGTTGTCACGCCGGCGCTTGCCCTGTGAACATTCACATACTGTAACAAATGTGAGCAGGACGAGAAATGGTGGACGTCCCTACTGTCATGACACAGCAAGTTGCACATGACACCCTTTGCTCAGATGTTTACCTAGAGTCACAGTTTCAAGCACCTCACAGCCTACGAAAGTAAAAACAACCAAAAATAGTCAACAACTTAAAAATCGTAGATGTTAATCACTTTTTAACGTTTCTTCATTGCAGAGCATTCGGATGCAAATGCATTTTGAGGTGTTATGATGTGCTCATGGTTGTGGCCATGATGCTGCAGCAGTGGTGAACGCAGGCAGGCTTTCTAGACGGTGAAGCCTATGCCAGAGGCACAACAGTGTACCTCCAAGACAGGAGGCTGGACATGCTGCCGTCGCTGCTGAGTGAGCAACTCTGCTCCTTGAGGGCAGGAGTGGACCGGTGTGCTGTCAGTGTTCTGTGGACTCTGAACGCTGATCTAGGTGTGGAGTCAACCTGTTTTGAGCGCAGTGTGATCAGGTGATCAACGTCTATCTATGCCTTGTATGCTGCAAATTTTGTATCGAATCCTGTAGTTCTCAAAGGAAGATTAGACAGCTGACGCTATGCTGTACGCCGTGCCCTCTGACAAAGGGTGTTTTTTTGAGCAACATTCACATCTGCAGCATCTGTCGATGTCTGCAACTGCAATGTCTCACAAGCTAAGCAAATACCTCTCCTGTGCGCAACATGTGCAAATATGTTGTGTATCACATGCATTGTCCCTGTCTGCTCACATCTGCTGTTGTGGAAGCAGAAAATGTTCTCAGTGTCTGCATGGCTTTTGGTCGACAAAAGCTATGCAGACACTGAGAAGATTTTCTGCCTTGACAACAGCTAGTCAGCAACAGCACAACAGCAGTGCACAGGACCACCAGTTCGTCGAGTGGTGCTCCAGGGTATGTTACAGTGTGTGCATCTTTTGTCTCCATCCTAGATCAGCTGCGCAGCTTGTGAGCCTAGATCAATATTTTACTCACAGACTGCATGCATCACAGGTCACGGTATCAGCTGACTTACCAACAAGCTCAAGATCTGCTGGATGGCAAATCACCAATGACAGGTCCCAGGGACATGGCAGTTGATCCCAGGGACCATGCTGAGCTGAGAAGCAGGCTGCAGATGTTGGACAAGCTGACCAACAAGCTGAGAGCAGCAAGAGTTGAGGTCAGCAAATGAGAGCTCAGGCATCTGCACTATGCAGAAACGTTTTTGACTGGTCTCAAGGCAGTTCTGAGGACACTTTTCCAGCATGAAACAGACATTCCTCAGGGAGTTGTGGCATTTCTGCGCCCCCAAGAGCTGCTCTGTCAAAGCTGACTTGGCATCAATACCTTGAACATTGTCAGGAATCGGTATTGACTTGCACATTGTCTTTTGGCTGAGCTAATGCACAATCGTGCATTGTGCACGATGGTGCATTAGCTCAGCCATTGAGCTGTAACTGCATCGAGCCAGTTCATGAACGCAACATACAGACGTGCATCAGGATGTCTTGTACTTTGTGCACCATATTCTTTTCCATTGTCAAGTGCTGCTGTTGAACAGACTAGCTTAGCATCCACCATGCTCTGTTGCACAGAGTAAACATGCATAAGGATACTATATGAGTTCTAGTTGATGGCAGCTCCATGGTCCTGAATTTGTTCAACAATGTATCTGTTCTCATGCCTTCAGTGTTTGCTTTGATGCAGAATGGTGCGCTTGAGTTAGAGGGCGGCGAGTTGAGCTTTGAGGCAGGGCCAGATGGGCGCCCCAAAAAGGTGGAGGGTAAGACCCCCCTGCCCATGATGGCAGTGGTGGCCGAGATGATGATCTTTGCTAATGCAGCGGTGGCTCATCGCATTGCTGGGGCCTTTCCTGGAGCTGCCCTGCTGAGACGACATGCCCCTCCTCGCCCTGAGGGCTTTGAGCAGGTAGCCATCATTCCATTGCTGCTGCTTCTTCATTTACTGCTACTCTGCCTCTTCTTCTGGGTCTTTTCCCTGGTCGTCTTGCTCTTCTTGTTTTGCCTTGTCTGCATGTCTTATGTATGTATGGTCAAGGTGCTTGATCACATGTCGTTGTTGTGATGCGTTATGTCATGACCATGGTCTATTTGTATTGCTGTCCATGCATGCCATTCCTAGACGCTGCATGCTGCCAATGACCAACGCCTAGTCTGACCTGCATGTCATCTATCGGTGCATGTGCAGGTCAGAGAGCTGTGCGAGGCTGCTGGTGTGACCCTGAATGTGTTTTCCAACAGGGCGTTGGCAACTTCTCTGGAAGCTGCCTGCTCGGCTTCTCCTCAGGCAGCTTCCTTGATCAAATCCCTGGCCACAAGAGCAATGTCAGAGGCTGAGTACTGCTCCACAGGTCAGCTGTAGACTGTGGTCAAACCTTGCCTGTCTTGCAACCAATGCATGGGCATGTGCTGTCCTCAACTGTGTGTTATGTAGTTTGAGCTGTGTTTGCTGTTGATGTCACATGACTGTTACATGCTGCAGTACGGTCAGTCTGACTTTCCACTTCATACTTGTTGGGTATGCACCAGCTCAAGCAAGGGATTGCCTGCGTGTTGAAGTTCAAATGCATGCCTTTACATTGTGGTAATTGTCAGGGGTGCATGGTCAAACATGGTCATAGCCAAACTTCCCAGTAACCTGGCATACCCATCCTAGCCCATAGCAGCTGAAGCAGAATTTGGATATGAAGATGCTGATGTCTGTGTGCCATGCGGTGTTGCAGGGGACATAAGGCCAGGGGGAGGGGGCATGTCACACTTTGGGTTGGCTTTGGAAGAGTACACCCATTTCACATCTCCCATCAGGCGTTACGCTGACATAGTCGTACACCGTCAGCTGTTACACGCCATACAGTCAGATGCTGATCAAGCCATGCAGCTCAGCCTTCAGGGATCTGAGTCTGCAAGGGCAAAGCCTGTCATGAGTCATGCTGAGCTGGCGAGCGCAGCTGGGATTATGAACGAGAGGCATAGGGCATCTAAACGGGCGCAGAAGGAGTGCTCAGATCTGTACCTGTTGTTGCTGCTTCACAGGTGAGTTGCAAATCAACAGCATGACGTGATGCAGTGGGTTGCACACACGACATATGCATGCGAAGTGCATCGTGGCTACTTTCAGACATTTTGCAGACGCTAGCAAAAGCTTTTGCTGTTGCAGATACTCAGAGATGCCCTCATTCCTGTGGCTCACACCACAGTGGACGTTACCAATGCTTGGTGCATAAACCTCATAAGCAATGCAGGGCCCAGCTCTCCACCAACCTAAGCTCTACATAAACCAGCCAGGGGCTTTGGGGAAGGTGCCCCTGTTGCATGTGTCACGTGTCACGTGTCACACATGTCCCAGGCAGTTGTTTGTGACCAAAATTTCCTGCTTGATTGCAGCGAACCACGCACTGACAAATTTACCTATTTGATTGCAGCGAGCCGCACATTGAGGCAGCAGTGGTGTACGGTGTGAGGCCGACCAGTCTGCTGGTGTTTGTGCCCAAGTTCCACATGAAGGGCTCTGTGCACCTGACAGACAGGGCAGGCCTGGTGAGGCTGCCCCTCACAGCCCCTGGTCAGAAC
>JAABUO010003639.1_pt1 | contig 18336 bp, 17 predicted proteins | sample 5559291 | NCBI WGS metagenome assembly JAABUO01 (sample SAMN10711878, study PRJNA513372) | rock metagenome | isolation source: Antarctica rocks | place: Antarctica: Victoria Land, Finger Mt sud | reverse complement strand
ATCCCTCCGTCCCTACCTCCAATGCGTCCGCTCCTCCCTTACCGCCGCCCTCGCCCTCTCGAACTTCGCCTCACAAACCTCAGAACGCCACAACGTCCCCGAAATCGAAGCCGCCAGTTCCCCAGAAGTCTTGCTCAACCCCCTGACAGTCTCCCGCAATGAGAACGAAAGAGTCCTGATCGAGCCCAGTGTGAATAGCATACGCGTTAGCATTAAGATCAAGCAGGCGGATGAGATTGAGAATATCTTGGTGCACAAGTTCACGAGGTTCCTCACACAGAGGGCGGAAGCTTTTTTTATATTGAGAAGGAAGGCTATCAAGGTATAGGTCCTTTGCGGCTGCGATTCTTTAGTGTGGGGCGCTGATATGGGGTGCTAGGGTTATAACATTTCATTTTTGATTACGAATACCCATACGGAAGAGATGCTGAAGCATAAGTTGGTGGACTTTATCATACAGTTTATGGAAGAGGTGGATAAGGAGATTTCGGAAATGAAGCTTTTCGTATGTTACCCCGACTTGCTAACTTCCCTTTCTGTTCTCTTTACAGAACGTTCTGGATATGGTGCTGACTGCTGACAAAGCTCAATGCACGAGCGAGATTCGTGGCTGAATCGTTCTTGACGCCGGTTTGTTCAGTGTTCCTCCCAATTCCTAGGACCACGCTAACTGTACGGTCTAGTTTGATTAAATGGCTTGTATGTTTGAATTGTTTTTTTTAAAGACAACCATGAACTTATTAAGTATTCAATCTCCAAGACGATCTCTGACGTTAGATGTGATCTGCGTACACCTCTCTAAAAGTCGGATGTCTAATCCCTCACCAAATACCCAGATGTCTTGACAGCCTTAGAAAGGTATGTCTGCACAGCTCCGCGCTGTCTTTTGAAACAGCTACCATCGTAGCAGATCCAGCAAATGCAGGTTTACTATCCGTTACTGTAGGTATGACAAAGTAGCGTACATTGCGAATCTCTTATATCAACCATCTTGAACTTAATGTACCCCAAGACCCAGATTCAATGCCTTAAAGCTGATTTACAGAGCTGAAACGGTGCCCCCAATCGTAAGTTGGCCGCACATACTATCTTAGGCAAACCGAATCTTCCTCCTGCGTTTGAGGCAATGTAAGCTGTCATTTTCGTCTGCATTGTAGTCCAATGTCTCATTCCTACATACGTCGATCATCCTTCGTACATCCTCCTGATAGTCCATTCCCCATTGTCCTGTGTGACGCCCCAGTCTTCCCAAGCTCTCCTTGTTGAATGTGCTTCCTCTACTATCCCCTCAACCCCATCTCCACCCCTGAAGCAACACAGCCGGCTGATGATGAATGCCAGGCGTAGACGCGTATTGCATAGCCGTGACTGCATCGCAGCCCGAGGCTTTCGGAATGGATGCTTACAGGCAAGCACCCTTGCCAACTAAACGGCTCTGCCATTAGTTATGATGCGGGCAATACCCGATCATCTGATACCCATTGCAAGAATGGGAACTTGCATTGTACAGCTGTGCTTGGCCTCTTAATCGTTGCTCATGCCTTTTGACACAGACTGTGTAAGAGTTTCAGCTGGCTGATCCTTTTCAAGCCGCTGCTGATCTTGATGCGCGATGTGGGAGATATGTTCTGCGTTCTGGAGATGTAACGGCCTCTCTGTAAGTTTGTCTATGTACCTCGAAACGATAAACAGGGGGTCAACCAGACGCCACCGGAACCCTCCGTCATTAGATCCCAAAAGCAGGGTCTATTGTTCAGACGAGCATAAAGTAAATCTGTTGGTAAGTAGAAAGGTGAGCATATGGAGATTTGTGGATGTTGCTTGGTATATGCTTTCCATACTGACGGGCAACAGATGATGCTGGTTAGTGGCCTACTGAGTAACCTTACATGGCGGTAAACAATGTCTTTTCGCGGACCTTTAGTTGGGTAACAAAGGTTAATCAACGTAAAACCGGTGGTCACCAGCCAAGACGTTTCCAATCATTGATATCCTCTATGCCAAATTACGCTTCGGAATGGCAGGTTTCATTGTACCTTCCGACTGAAGGCTTTCGTCTCATCCTCAATATCGCTCTTGGATTAAGATAGGCTCGAAAGCCGCTGTGATTACTGTGCTTCGTCCTAGCTGTTTCTTATTTGGCTGGTATTTATGCGATAGATCATGTCAGAACGCTGTGACAGAGCCAAGAGCCTCCTCGAAGCCTCTGGGAACCCGATAGAGACCGGCTAGTATGCTGTATCTCTTGTAGGACCCTCATATCCTCTTCGGCCCCTGAACCACGTGCTGTAGCATCAGATGGACCCCGGTCTTCTAGACCAAGGGTTTGATAAGCGATTTGGTGGGGATTGGCGCAAATGTCATCAGAGCCTGGACAGTATTCACTGCTCGGTATAGGGTTTCAGGGCCTTTAGCGTATGCTCCGGCAATATTGTTCGTTCTGATTCTTACGAGCTCAACACAACCTCCACCTTTCCCCCTCTTTTATCCTCCATCCTTCATGCTTTGTTTTGTGTCTTAGTCAAAATCCTGAGTATATCACGTCCTTGGATGCGCAAGACCGTAAACCAACAGACTGTAATACAGCTGATAAGGACATGTGTGAGTAGCTGTTTAGCGCCGCCGTCGACCCTGAGGGTTCGACACCTATCCAAGTGACAACAGCCGTGCAATGTAAGCAACTCTTATTACTTCTTGTCATATGGTGTGGTAGATTAGCAACACCAAGGTTTGCCGGAGTACACTATATGCATCGTGCGGCATCACATTCTTGTCTTTTGCACATATCTTCTTAGTGCTATCAAAAACAGCATCTCTTGGGTCTCAATCTCACCTCATCATAGGCGTCACTGTATGCACCAGCTGCATGCATAACTGTGTCTCTTTGCCATAAGTAAGTTCCCTCCTGACTTCTTCATCTCACTCCTTCAGATCTCTTGGTAACCTCAATTGGTTTTGCTCGAATTAATAGCACCAAAACATTGCAGCTGTTGTTACTTTCTCTGGTTGTCCTTTCATCTCCCTCAATAATCTTATCAGTTTCTCGCCACGCTTCACTCTCGACGAAACTTTCACTCAAACTTCTAGAGCATTAAACCTTCGGCGGCAGACCACTTGTGGACCCTCCAGTCGTGATAGCACTTCAAGTCAAGCTCTTTAAGCATGAAGCCAACTAGACAAGTACGTCTCTATGAGCTTGGTCGCTCCAAACCTTCGACTCCGACATCGACTATGCCCTCGGCATTCACTTCGTCTTCATCCCACCCTCCTGTCTTGATGTCAGAGCCGCGTTCTTCATTCTACAATTCACACGCTTCGGGCTGTTCCGATGACAACCTGTCACGCGAGTCAAAGCCCAAAGCTCCACTACAAACATCGCCAATCAATTTGATCTCTTCAGAATCTTTGGGCCTTCCTAGCTCAGTCGTAGATGTGTCGTCAGCATCGCCTGTATCAGGAGACACTGCTTCCAAGGTACCCAATCACCAAGGCACAACCCTTACATGTTTTAATGCTCATGTGGTGTAGTCAACTAGATCCTCAGTAGACAAAGACTATGGCGGTGTTAGCTTGACGGCGTACGGGAAACTAAGAGAAGTTGATGATACCTCAACGAACACCATGCAAGGCCATTCGATGCTGGAGCAACTTCAAAATCTTGAAATCGAGGATTATGGAAAGACGGCCGACCGTAAGGTTTCTGAGACGCCATCCAGTGAGAGTCCTCATTTTGGTCGACAGTCTACTCCGAGGCTTTCTTCTGACGGAAATGGCAAAGAACGGTCAATCCCATTCGAAGATGCCTTTCCCCGTCAAGAGAATCCATACGCAGAATATGGCAACATCAGTTCCCAGCCTAGAAAAGGAATCGGCTCTTCTTATTCAGTCGCACATGATATCTCGCGTGAAGATAATTCACATAGAGAATCTGGGGATGTCGTTGCTTCTCCTTTCCACGATGAACGATCCTCACAGACTTTTCCTCAAACTCTAAAGAAGATCAGCCCGCCGATCGTACCAGGTGCCGCTCCATGGAATGATAGTGTGTGGGACAACTATTGGCTCCATAAGCCAGAGATGGTATATAGACGGGAGCCTGATATAAAATCCACCTTCACCATCTCGCCTAATGCAAGCATCGAGGATGACAGCTCGTACAGAAACTTATCCGACGACTACAACCGGCCGCATGCAGCTCAAGCACTGGCAGATGGGCTTAGAAACACGACTGAAGAAGAAATAAGACACCATGGCCTGAACGCTCGGGAACTGACTGTACAAGTAAGCCGAGAACAAGCAACGAAGGAGGGTTTTACTGGTATGACGGATCTAATCCTGAAGTCGGCGCTCCACCGTCGGGCACGACAGAACTGGGTTGAGAGACGCGGTCTGTTGGCTCGATATGCGAGGCTTATGGGCTATGATCCGTAAGTTTGGCATTGTTCCTAGTATCATTCACAGCACTAACCGGGAGTAAGAATTACTGCCACCGCTAAGTCAGAGGTCATTAACCTTGCAGCTGTGATTGACAAATGCAGAGACGGCAGCGCTCCTTGGCTGAGGGACACACGCCCTTGCCGGCGAGAGCAACTCTGCGAACAAATATGTCAAGCAGTATTCGGCAGTGCAAATGGAGATCCACAACTGAGTCCAACACTGGCTTCATACATCATCCGATTCAACCAAAGCTGGCTTACGCTAGGTGAACTAAGGCGAGAGCTCTTTGCTATCATTGATACCATGGTCGACGAGATGATAGACCCCGATTATGCATTTATCAGAGCACAAGATCAATTGCCGCCACTGGAAGCCAACTACAACGCTGATGACATGCTGTCATCGAAACGTGTAGAAGCCCATGTTCTGCAATCAACCGTTCAGCGTGGCTTACCAACTCTGGGTTATGAAGATATGGTTTCGCCAGTAGGAGCTCACTCATCGAACAGAGTCCAAGTAAACGATCCGGAAGTGGGGCACCTTCCGCAAGTATCATCACGAACCGAAGTCCATGGAAGGAGGTACGAAATGAGTCGAGCCCAGGGCGAGAACGCTCAATATTATCGTTCTGCTTCTTCCAGGCTTCCGCATCAATCTCCAGGTACTGGAGCTGTACCATACCAACACTCACTTAATGCTGATCGTCGACCGTTGCCGACAGATGTAAACCGCCAACCAATTTTCCCAGTCCCGGTGAATCGTAACGGCCAGATGCCGATGCAGCAATGGGGCTCACAAGGCTTGGGGCCGGTCTCTCGTTACCCGGGTATGCATCTGACCTCTATGCCTGGCTTTGTCCACTATGTGCCCTATCCTATGCTACCCCAGCTACAAACTGGGTATCCGATGTATGGCCAACCGCAGTATCAAGGTGCCTTTGTTCAAAGTCCGGTTCCGCAGCAGCAATATACCGCTCCTCAAGGATGTCTCAACATGGAAGCGTTGGGTGTGAACGCTGCCAGCCGTCCAGGGTTTGTTCTCGAATCCAGTCAGCAAGCGTCTACATCTCAACGACAGCTCCAAGAGACTCAACGAGCATCAACTGCTTATCATAACGGTACTAATTCACGTAACACGGAATGGTCAAACCGATTTGGTAGACCAGGCTCGGTGCAGCCATCGCTGCCTATGTTACCTTACCGTCCAGGTTCTGACGACATGTTTCCCCAAACCGCTGTAGAAGGAGCGAGTGTCAAACTCCAAGAGCTGACACGTAATGGACCCCCAAGTCTTGCCATGGCTACGAGCAGAGAGATTGCTCCTTTTGCCGAGACAGCCAGAAACACGAAGTCCGCGGAATGGGGCGTCGTCAAAATTGGTAACGTAAGTAAAGTTTAACGGCGGCGTGTCGATTTCGTGTTTTCACGTTATCTTTACGAGTAGAATGTATTGCAGACGGCGCTTTAGGCTTTGCATGTGCCTGTGTTCCAATATCATACTTCGCTAGACCTCTTCACAAGCTAGGGCTTCAATTTTAGCTCAATGGCGCTAAGTCTTTGAGTCCAGCGATCGCTTCCACTCGATGGTTTCCTCTACGTTTTCTGCTGCTTCTCTCAACCTCAATCCAGGTTCTCTTGGTGTAATAAAAAAGTTTCAATTAGGGTCCTTTTTCGGAGGGAGTAATCTCGGCTTCAATGTTGTTCAACAGCTAACTATCTCGCAGATCCCATACTCCCTTACCAAGCAGGAAGTCTTGGGCTTTCTTGGCCGCAACGCCAAGATTGTCACACCAGATCTTGGGGTGCCTATCCACATAATAATGGACAGGTCCACAGGCAAGACGATGGACTGCTACGGTAACCTTCTGGTGGTTACCTATACTTCTTTCTAATGCTGACAAGACATAGTCGAGTTTTTTAGCAACGGCGACGCCTCAGCGGCCGTTAACAAATGTAACATGAGGGGCCACCAGCTTCGACTGGGTGATCGGGCCATCGATATTGAGCTGAGCTCGCAAGACAAGCTGCTCAAGCAGCTCTTCCCTCGAGCGAAGAACGTGGTGTGGACGGGCGGAGTGCCCATCATCAAGGAGAGCCACGAGCCCTTCAATACTGGGTTCAAGTCTTTCGTGACTGGGGAGGAGATGGTGATGGTCGTAAGGCATGCGGAGCAGCCTCATCGGGTAAGTTCTTCAGCAATCTTCACACCCAGTCAAGAAATGCTTCTCTTAAACAAGAGCCTAATAACTTTCCGTAATACCCTACTATACTAATACCAAAGACAGTCAAGCTACACCCAGAAATGCCCCCAACGTGCGTACGAGTGCATGATCAGCACCCTCGCCAAATTTCCGTGGTTTGCTGTCGACAATTACACCATTACCACTCGTGACCAGCTCTTTGCAGCCACGCGTGATCAGCTTAAAACTCTCAGTTACACGGTAAATCGAGGAGGACAACCTGGGCTTACGGAGACCTTGCTCAACGACCTGCTTATGGCTGGGCTGAATGCGTACGGGTTCAGCGAAAGACAACGATGGGAGCTCCGTCAAGCAGCTGGCTTTGTGGGCTCCAAGATTGCGATGAGCCCATTGGCAAAGGGGTGGCCGTTTGAAGCCCTTGGACGCAAGGCTGGAGTGGAGGAGGATGTTGTTGAGGTGAGTGGCCTTGTTCGTACTTTGCTAATGTCTCCTATTTACTTTGCCTTATTTCTTCACCACTACATTTAATCTCCTCTATAAAACGCTCCTTTCAGCAGCTTTCTGCAGCCCCTCCTGTTAAGCCTATTCTGGTTATACTAGGCTTTCATCTTGCTCCTCAATAAGTTATTCCCAAGTCCATTCGAATTTCTCTTATCTCGTCAGGTCATCACTTGATTCTGTTCTACTTCCTTTCTGGCCCAAATGCTAACCTAGCTACTTCTCGCAGTTCTACGCGGATCTATTATCTCATCATCCATCTACACTGTCATCAGAATCACGTTTTGGCAAGCTCGCATACTCCAAGGCTAGTCTGAGCAACAAGATGTTGCGTGAAGTCGGTGCGGTAGAATGGGAGTTACTTGAGGAGTTGCTGCGTGGTCTCTTGACTTAACAGGTTATGGACCCAGCTTAATCATAATAGGCAATGGGAGTACACGGTAGGTTTGGTTGCTCACGTCTTGGACGGGCAAGGGATTATTGGTGGGAGATTTGGGATATAGCTAACCATGATTTTGCTTATTCCCTCATTCGGCTGGAAATATTGGAGAGACGATGGCAGGTAGTTATTTGGGAATGGGGACAGGTTGTTGGGGAGCTGGAGCAGAACAGAAAAACACAGAATCATAACAGAGCATACCTTATGGATGGCAGCACAACTTTCTTTTATCGCAGCAACGGCAGGTACAGTATGGCACTTACGGCGAGCAGTGGACATCTACCAGAAAGCTTATCGGACAACAAAGCGCAGCAGGTTTTAGACGGTATCGGTACACAGCATACATCAGAGTGGAGTATGGCTTGGAATAGCTCACAGCTACCTTCACAGAAGTATTACGACCGGTGGCTCCTCAGCAGATCGATAATAACATTACTAGAAAAGTATCTCTAGACAGCAGCAGATAGATAGGTATTTCTCATAATTTAGCTCAAAAACTCCAAACACAAGTCTCTCCTTTGTACTATTGGTAGATTCTTTCTTCGATTGTCGCATCCACCCGGTACTACCTTATTCACACTTCTCATCTCAACCTACTTACCCACTCCCTTTCCCGTTTCCTCTATTACTCCTCACCGACCAGCTGCTTCAATTAGAATCATCTAGCTTGTGAAACAGAGAATTCACGCAGGTAGTGTTTAAAAGGAAATTACATCACTTCAGTGTGCGGGCAACATCAAGAATGATCAGGTGCCAACTATCCTCAACATGGACTTATGAAATTTGAAAGATAAGATTCTTTCTTAGAAGAAACACATATTCCACACCATGCTTTATGTTTTGCGTAACCACGCGGCCAACCGCAACTTCCATACGTACTTCTACTTCAAGCTTTCAGACTCGCTCACGTACTACAAGTATTTGTGCAACGACCGAAGAAGACATATACGGGCATGAGGAGACAAGGATCAAGTGGAGTATGAGCAGCCGCAAAAGCTTACTTTGTGGAGAGAAGGAAATTACACGTATACGAATTGCTGATGCTTGACTCAAGGCAACAACTCATCAGGTCAACCTTGTTCGAGACTTCGGCCAAGCAGGACACCGCAATTATCATTCCCAATATCAGCAAAGTGAAGTTGATATGTGTTGTGCGCAATACGGAAGTCGTCGTTAGGTAGGATTTCATAAGGTCTTAGGTGGCCGCACACACTTTGAGCCTCATGTTCTTCCAGGTTAGTCCCTTTAAGCGAGATTAGGGTTAAACCCCAGCTTTTCAGCAGCAGGGCCAGAGCAACGCCGATACCGCAACAAATTCCCGGACCCCAATAAGGAACAACGTCAGCCGTTATCAATCGACAAGTGGTTATATCTCCGTGCCCAGGGTCCACTCACCAACATGTCCGGGGACCAAAGCAGCACCCACCCCCTGCAGGAGCCCTTTCATTTACGAAAGCCTACCAAGGGGTACAGCTGCTCAGCACAGACAACCGTGGTACAACGATAGATGTGGTACAGACATTTGAAGCCTCAATGAGTTTCCATGAAGGTGCTCAAGGTTATCATGCTCATCCGTATTCGAAATCCGAGAAAGCGGTCCAGATGCCGCGATCTGGAGCGCCAAAGCTCGAAGGACCAGTAACTGCCTATTTCGACTTTTCCACGTGGCAGCTGGGAGATCTTCGGTGTCAGGGCGTCTGGGGAACTGGATACCTACATATCTGCGTTGTGTTGGAGTTGGACTGATGCAGCCTATTTAGGGTACCTTGAGGCATGCTTGGTACACTTCAGCTACACAGGCTTCCAAAGTTCCAAACTTGCTGTCCAAACATGATTGCAATCATGTCAAAGAACCCAGTGCTATACTTTCAAACAGGCCCATCACCAAAAGCACTTCTCTGAGATCTTGTGATACGATCGTATCTATGTAGAGAAGAAGTAAAGTCACACCGGTCTCACATAAGGATGATCCAAACCAGCAAGCTGCATAGGGATTGCAGAAAGTCACTCGCTCAAGCTGACATGGCTATAGGAGAAACCCGAGCTGACACACTACTATTGACAATCACTAAGGTATGTATCGATGATGATCAAATGCATGGTTTGATTGCGAGATTGGTCTTACGGGCGCTAGATCTGTACAACTCGACTCTTGAGGGTTATTACTCACGTGTCACAATAAGCAGTGCATGATCTCCTGTACGAGCAGTTTTTCTACCACATGCCCGGCTAGCTCCGAGGCCAGGGGTGGGTTCAAGAGCTTTTTCAGCTTCTTTCACTCATCTTGCCCCAAGTTACTATGGTACTTTTGGCAATTTGATCCGTTTCCGGCGACGACTGCCTAAGAGATTTGTCGCTCACCAAACCGAAGCTTTCCAGCTCCCCTTTCCGTGGCATAATTTTATTTAAGAAAAACCTTACATGGTAAGTAAGCAACAAGATGAGAAGCATGTCTAAACCCGTTTAGACCATGTCCCTATGCGATCTGAGATGAAGCCAAAAGCCACGGCGCATGTGTTCGTGGAAAGCCATAGGGGTCGCTCTTCGGTTGTGCCCGAAATTGGAACTTTGGGGGAAAAAGCCGACGGTGATAGGCTTGTTACTCCACCCATGCTCATGCTCTGCCGCTAGATCGATGTCGAACCGCATGCTCGGGTTTGTTGGTTTTTTCCCATTTGACTGTCAAGATCACCGGATATCAGGATTCGAGCGCCAAAACCCCCTCTAGGCTCGAACTTCTTCATGGAGATTTATGGAGACAGAAGAAGTATGATCCTCCTTGGTCGCCTGGCCGTGCTGCCAAGTCGATACAGGAAGAATCTACTTTAGGCTGGCGGACAACAAGACTAAGCAGAAACTCGCTTACCATACTCCATAGAACACACCTGCTAATTCGAGAGGGCTACTCTACTTCAGGGGTATTATTTGTTAGTACGATCTACAAATACAGGGGAGTCGATTGATCAGCACATACAAAACAACCCTTAACTGTGGCTTTCGTACTAACAAATAATACCCCGGAAAAGGAGTACAAGTCCGCCAGGTTTCCATTCTTTGTGGTACGGGTATGGCACACTACTGAAGCCCTACCCCGAATCCTCCAAGATCTCCTTCTTCGGATCCGCCATGTTTATGTCAAATTGCGAAGGATCAGAACCCAGCATGCAGAAAGCGTGCGACGTACTCCCATATTGGATGTTATCGACATCACTTCTCCCAAGCCTCACAAGGTCAATAATAATAGTAATGAAACAGTCGACATTCTCGACAAAACACTAATCTGGAACTTGATGGGACACTTTCCCAGGATTTCGGTTACCCGCTCCAGCGATGTGGATGACTGGATGTTGGGTAAGAACTTGTGTCGGACTCGATGGTCCTCCAACGCCCCTGTTCCCTGTCAGAAATCACCATCCCCGTCGAAATCGTGCATGCATGAGACTCTTTACACTTCACACACAGCTGCCTTGGTACTACGGTACTCTCACAGTCTCACGACCAATCTCACGCACACCCCGCGCAAGAAAAGCACCAGGAAGCCCTGTTTTTTTTCTTTTCTCAATGTCTGTGCCCCTTGTTTGCATGTTCGGATCTCCAATCATCTTTCCCCACTCCAATTACAGTAATTAGTCAAGCCGTCCCGCAGCCAACATGCGTTACATGGCCATGTGCTTCTTGCACAAAATCGCCCGGCTTGGGTCCTTGTCTGCCTCTTTGTGGTTTAGAACGTTAGAGTATCTGCGGGCGGTGCATCCCTTGCCATGAATCGCTTCGCTCCTGACTTTCAATAGTGCCACCGCTCCCAGCCAGAAAATCAAGCGAGGCTCGAGCCAGCTCACACACGGACCAAGTATGATCAAAAGCGCAATAAATTGCCGTACATGGAAGATTAGAAATAGCGCACTTGTATTCTACATCTGGCATCGAGGGTGATGAGTGTTCAGGGACTTGAGCAAACGAATATCTGGCCAGTAGTCCAAGCTTTTCCTGAAGCTTGCCGGGCGATGTACGCGCTTTTGGAGTTTTCTTCCATCGGACCCGAAAGGGTGTCGAGTAAGCGACGACCTGGATCCAGAATCATCGTCAGCCGACCCTTTCAGAACAAGAGCAAAGCACCCCTCCGAATCAGTAGTGTACCACTCTTGAGTTTCCTTGGATCCGACTAACACCATCATGAACAAGCCAGTAGTTCCGTACCTTACCTTCACGTATCCCAAATACTGTACATGTCTCCGGAGCATAACTCTAATAAAATCATTTATTATTACATCCGTACTAACTACATCGCATCATTATCTGTAGAGGGAAGGAGTCCCTCATGTGCTACTAATCACAGTCGCTGTCATTTATTCTCAATCACTCATAATAAGAAGTAATAATCATTGATCCCTTGAAAACCATCCCGTAGACCCCGCATCCAGCCTTTGAGACAGCCATCCGTCAGCCAGCCCGCACGACTTGGAACTACTCGAAAAACTCAACAAAGGGACGGTCCGGCACTTCGTACTTTACTCGACGCCAACCCACCGTCGTGTTATTATCATTATCATTATCGTTGTTCATTAATCATTAATCATTAAATCATTCTCATCATCACCTTGTTCTTCCTTTTCTTCCTCTTCTTCAGTACGAGCACTATGACTTACTCTAGTTGAATCCTACAAGCATCACTCGGCGATCGTGTTTGTTGTGTGCTAGCCAACAGTACTGAGACGTTTCCCCATCGTTTCAGCAACTAATTACTATTTAATGGTGACTGAATCGCCTTACATCGAGTGAATTCTGCGATCGGCCTCTGGATCGACGGTCCCGAAGGTCTGGGCTTTGTCCTGGAACCCAATAGTTCTCCACCAACCGACTCGGCAGACTATCCCACTCCCATTCCCAGTCCCAGATCCCCAAGCTCTAGGGTAATTAAGCGTTTAATGATCAACAACACCACACCTTGTGCTCCACCGAACCTTCACAGCTACCTTTGACACCTGGAAGTCGCAAGATACACAACGTTCATTGTTTACTCTTGAGCCGCGTCGATTCCTACCTGTGCTACCGGCATCTACCTTTACGTCCATCTCTACAAATCCAGCTATTGAGACCTCTCTCGTCGACCCTTTCTATTCAAGGCGTGCTATTCCGTGCCAGACCCTCGGTTTCAACGCTGTGGAGCAAGCTCTAGTTTGACGCTTGTCCAATTCATCAAGAAGCTCGTCCACCCTTCCCGACCAAGTCTATCGTGCCCTTTGAAATCAGCAAGGAACCGAATATCATTTGGAAGGTTGGGCGCAAAGGGTGTTGTCTAAAGGGTACCGTTCCCCAAAACCCGACGAAATCAACAAAACGGCGACTCTATCACTGCCTCCAGCGCGAGATTATTTCTTGCTGCCGAGCCTTACTCGGCCTTCAGAAACATACCACGTCGAATCCTCCCCTCACCGGTTGCCCTCCCTGGATTTCGCAAACAGTTCACAGGCCGCACAGGCAAGCCAGTATTGGCCCGGCGCGACTTCGTCAACATCGACGAATCCTATACCCCCTTCGAGTACTCTTCCTACGCCTCCTACACCAGGTACAGACGTGTTTTCAAGGGCCGGTCAAAATCGGGAAGGGTCGCATAGAATGGCTTCGGCTGCCGTGCAGCAGCCGGGGATGGCCTCGAATTTGGAGCCGCATGGTTCATCGTCAAGCTTCACTGCCCGCAGATCGGCCGCCTCAAATCTGCCGAGCTTCGAGTTACCACCACCCCCACAGCTTTCACACAAGTTCCTACCATTCTCGAGCATGAACACGACGCAATCAACGCCAGCAACGGTGAGTGTAGGCAACCTCCTGACACCGCCCTCGAATATTCCAGGCGACAACCTCAGTCCTACAGGTGGCATAAACTCAGTTGGCAACGCGACTCAAGGTCTACCACCCTACAATCCCAACAGCTACTGGCCACCGCCAGCGACAGGAGGAGCACCCTTTGCGATGGGAACTGGTACAACACCACAGCCGTGGGGACAAGGCTCCTTGAACCAACTATTCCCACCTCGAGGAATGTTTTCGCCCTCTCTGGGCTCCCTTGTGCGCAACAGCACGAACTCACCATCAGCGTCGGAAGGCCTACCACCTCCGCCTTATGACCTGAATCAGCTCCCGCCTTTCCCTACGTCGATGTCAATGTCTGCTCCCGCCAGCCTTCCAGCAATCACCGCTCAGCAGTAAGCGATGGCTTATATGAACAATGTTCATACTCCAGTTTCAGCATCGGCATCACAAAACTCGCCGGTGAATGGCGATACGTTTTCACAAAGACCAGCATCAACGCCTACATACTACAGTGGCTCACAACCGTCTTCAACCCCTCAACAAAGCCAATTTCCCGCTTTCCACAACGGGTCGCCAGTCCAGCAAAATCCAATGAGCGCCACTCCACAAGGATCAAGATTATCACCGACCAACGGTCAGCCACCCAACCTCCAGCCCGCTCCTTCACAACAGGGAAGCCACTTTGTCCGCCCGTATACTACATATTCTCTACCCGCCATGAGTGGTCCCATAATGTCCAATGTGCACAGCCCTAATGGTCAAATGGCTATGGTTGGCATGCCAAACGGCAGCGTACCTGGCATAATCCCTGGATTCAATAGCGGCCATTCTGCACAAATGCAGCAGATGTATGGGGGACCACCACAAGCACCGCATAACGAACGTCCATTCAAATGCGACCAGTGCCCTCAAAGCTTTAACAGGAATCACGACCTGAAGAGGCATAAAAGGATACATCTCGCGGTCAAACCATTCCCTTGCGGACATTGTGATAAAAGCTTCTCAAGAAAGGATGCTCTTAAGGTGGGTTTTCACCAACCTTGAGCCTGACGTTCAAAGGCTAACATCTTCTTACAGAGGCATATCCTCGTTAAAGGCTGCGGCAAAGGAGGCGCTGCCGCCAAAGAAAGTCAATCGATGTCTCCAGTCGACAAATCCGAAGTCATGAGCAGCGACAATGACGAAAGCGTCCTCAGCAGCTAAATTTCTCGACACCTCTTCTGTTATTCCCTGAGCGAACATGTATCAACGATATGCACGGTGTTTTACGGCGCAAGGTATGACTGCTAGATGGAATCTCGTATCTTTACAACTCACCAGGGAGCGCTGGGACGGAAAAAAAACCTAATGTAACACCTTCCTTCTGTCGGCTTGGATGAGCGATGAAAAGGGCCTCCCTCTAATGTTTTTCCTCATATCCTGTTCTGCGTCTTTTGGCTTTCATTGGCTAGATACCACCGAGGGCTTTGTGAATATTCTGGCCACGGACGTTCGGCGCGTTTTGAAATTCGGCTTGTGAGCGGTTTATGCTCAGCAAAAAATTCTTCTCGGTTTGGTTTTGCAAGTAGGATCCGGGCCTCGGCGAACCATTCACAGTAGGGAGGTAGCTTTTGGCTTAGAAACGAGTACCACAGGATATGAGAAGCTTCTGCTCTACACCATATGTCTTTCAGTCGATATTCCCGTCATCCTATTCTGCCATGACCGCTCCGTAGTCCTATCTATTCCAATAATAATCCGTTTTAGAAGTATCAAACCCTCCAAAACTGAACACGAATAATCCAAAGCTCCACATGTCCCAACATCTGAGGATGACAAATATCCAGGAACGGTTAGCCGCTCATAATTAACCAGGGTTTGTCAGTTGGATGTGAAAGTTTTCATGCTCGTCTCCTATAGTTGTTGGTGAATAACAGAAACTGCACGAAGATGATGCTGAATTTGCCATACTGAAAGAGCAGCGTGTATTACTACATCGTATAGTTGCACCGAAATGGCTACGAAAAGTCATTACAAGCAGTCACTCGACAATATGGAACGGCGAGAGTGGAAATGTGCTGCTTTGCAGTGCTTGTTGAACAGAATGAACAGCACTTTGTACTAATCGAATAGTAAGAATGAGTGAGGCAAATGCTCTTATCTAGAAGCAGGCGAGCAAACAATGAGGGACGACATCGAGATACAGTGAGGAAATATCAAAAGGTGAAAAGTATCTGTAGCTGTACTAAAGCTTGACCGTGATTCGCTTCATCATCATCCAATAGTGAATTATACCGTCTCTACTCTGTTTTGACCAAATAATCTCCAATGTTTTGATATCGCATTCCAGCGTCGCTATTCGGCCCAACAACTAAACAATCCTCAGCCATTGCTCTGGTAACATTCCTCTGTCTCATTTGCACGTTCTCAACTACATAATCAGTCGAACCTCTGGTTATCAAGATCATTGCTCGTGTACTTTTCCTTGCTTGTGTACGGGTTTTGAAGAGGTGGAGATACTTCGCGACTTGGGGAAGTCACGAAGAACTACAGTAGAAGGTTTGAGCTAGGGTGGTTAGCTTTTAGTTGCAGCGAGGGTTTGAAAGAGCACATTCAGGGAGCTCCTATGTGAGGAATACGCATAGGTTTGCTTTCTTGCTTCTCTACCGTAGCTTCAGGGCTGTGCTACAGTTTGCGATTCCACCGGGCTTTGATACGACTTCAAACCACGATGGCTCTACCTCATTTAGTCACAAGGACCTAGCACCAATTGCAAATCTACTGATTCAAAGCTGACCGCAAGGGAATTCTATTGCAAGCGCGACGCAGCACCGCACGGCGTTGAACTACATCAACAAATACCCACTTCTCGAATTATACATCTCCAACAATTCCTAGGCGCTTCAAACTTGACGCCTCTGCTCTACCATGAGCAATCCTTACACTCCGCGAGACCGGCCAGGGAGATACCGAAAGTCGCTCGGAGATACTACAGAATGGGTCAACAATCATTCCCCAATGGCCACTGGGCCAGAGTTCTGCCCATCGCCTTCTCCACACATGCCACATCACGCGTCCCTGAAACCAGGCGGGAATCTTCAGATGCGTAGCAATACCGGATCTCTGATGTCGAGTGCGGAAGATAAACGAATATCGGCGATTGCTGAAGAAGAGCAACGAAGAACGAACCGCGACTCACAGATATCTCAATCCACCAATGCCTCGGGCAAATCGAGGCGCAAGACACATGTGGGACCATGGCGATTGGGCAAGACAGTTGGCAAGGGAGTGTCTGGTAGGGTAAGAAAAGCAAGACATGCGTATACCGGTCAAGATGCGGCCATCAAAATTGTCAGCAAGAAATCGGCAGAGCTACTTCGAAGCACCAGCTTGGCGGTCATGGATACCCTAGCATCTGCGGCACTAGATGGTAAACGGGCGATTCCGTTTGGGATTGAAAGAGAAGTTGTAATTATGAAGTTGATAGAGCATCCGAATATTATTAGTTTATACGATGTATGGGAAAATAGGGGCGAGTTGTAAGTTTGAGGATTGCTAAGCATAGCTAGTGCTAACATCATGGTACCAGGTATCTTGTCCTCGAGTACATAGAAGGCGGAGAGCTTTTCGATCACATATATACGAATGGTCGCCTCCCTGAACATGAAGCTGTCCGCATTTTCCGTCAGATGATTGCTGGTCTTTCTTACTGTCATCGCTTCAACATCTGTCATCGAGATCTAAAGCCAGAGAACATCCTCCTCGATCGACATCGAAACATCAAAATAGTCGACTTTGGAATGGCCGCACTGCAGCCGGCGAACAAATGGCTGAACACATCATGCGGTAGCCCCCATTATGCTTCTCCAGAAGTCGCGCAAGGCAAAAATTATCGAGGTGATAGAGCTGACGTCTGGTCATGCGGTGTCATTCTCTTCGCTATGCTGGCTGGGTGTCTGCCATTCGACAGTGATGGCGACTGGCGCGAGGTCTGCCAAAAGGTAATAGAAGGAGACTACGTCTTCCCTAAAGGACTGTCGACAAATGCAATAGACCTGATCTGGAGAATGCTCCAAAAGGACCCAAGACAACGTATCCCTATGAAAACGATGTGGCAGCATCCCTTGCTAAAGAAGTATGAGAGCCTCGATAATACTGATCCAAATGGTAAAAAGTATATTGGCCCTCCGCCTCCCCTGACAATCAAGGATTGCGGCGAGCAGATACAGTCTAGGGATAAGATTGATGCAGAGTTGTTGAGGAACCTTCAAGATTTGTGGCATGGAATTTCCGAGGACGAGCTTGCCGAAAAGCTACTGAGCGACGAGTATGTACAGCGAGGTCGTTTTGGCGTTTAGCTAGCTAACTGTATCTAAGGCCCAATCACGAAAAGGTGCTATACACCAAGCTGCTGAGGTTTCGAGAAGAGCAACTGGAGAACTATGAGGGTCCTCCCATGGAGTACTCGGTCAGCGACTATCATCATGTGCCCCCTAAACCTGTTACTCGGCGATCATCAACTCGGGTATCTCTGCAAGGGGATCGTCGACGCCAGTCCCAGTATTCAATCCTTGATGAGGACATGCCGCGAAAGAGTCGGAGTTACCGCCAAGCCAGTGTGGCTGGAACCGAAGAAAGCTATGATCCTTTTAGAACATCTCGTAACCAGATTGCCCAAAGGCAAGCAGATCACGCTAGGATTACTGTTCTCAGGGGATCATCGAATACATCTCGCACTCATCGTCCGAGTGGCATCAATGTCAAGAGAGCATCTTTGAGGAAGACATCGACGAAGCGTGATGTAGCACATGGTAATACCAACGATGATGTCTACAGTATCCCCAGTTCTCCACCGATCATGCACAGTGCAGGCCCTTCCCAGCATCAAAAGCTGAGTGATCGAAGAGTCTCCAGTGTTATTTCAAAACCTTCATTCGTTAGCAATGTTTCAATTGGAAGGCGAGCACCTGTG
>JAABUO010003638.1_pt1 | contig 18343 bp, 26 predicted proteins | sample 5559291 | NCBI WGS metagenome assembly JAABUO01 (sample SAMN10711878, study PRJNA513372) | rock metagenome | isolation source: Antarctica rocks | place: Antarctica: Victoria Land, Finger Mt sud | reverse complement strand
TAGCTCCTGCTCTTCTTGATGGCGTCACCGATGAGCTCGGCGCTCCGGGCTTCTCCCTGTGCGCGCACGACCGTGGCTTGTTTCTCCTGGCGGGCTTTGTCGACGACGAAGGCGGCACGCTGTGCTTCTTGTTGGGCGACTTGCTTGGCTTCGACGGCGGCGGTGAATTCGGGGGAGAAGGCGAGATGCTAGTGAGGGGTTGTTAGGGCAAGGGGCGGGTAGATGGATGAGGGTGGGATGGCTTACGGTTAGGGAGACGTCGTCGAGGACGATATTGAATCTTGAGGCTCTTCTTGCTAGGTTCTCTCTGACAAGTCTAGCGACGTTCTCACGCTGCGTGATCAACTGGCTGGCGTTGAATTGCGCGACCACGCTCTTTAATACTTCATTGACAATGGACGGGAGCACTCGTTCGTCGTAGTCGGTGCCGAGGGTACGGTAGATTTGGGGGAGAGCATCGACTTGGGGACGGGAAAGCACACGACAGGTTATGTTAACCATTTGCAGGTCTTTGGTGCCGGTTAAGGAGGCGACGTTGCGGGGTTTGGCACGGACGTCATAGGTTATGGGGGTTTCGAACCAGGGAATTTTGAAGTGGGTTCCTGGTGCGGGCTTAGACTGGAAGATTGCATGTGGTGGAGTCATATATACCTTCGGGGTAGATCTCTTTCTGTACACCACCTATTCTTGTGTATTTGATGGCGCGGTGACCACCATCCACTAAGGAGGGTCAGCAGTGTACGGGTGATAGTTCCTGTGACGTTTGACTGTACCGTTGAATAGAGCATTGTTGACTACTACACCTCCGCCTGCTAGCAGTAGCAACGCTGCAGCTCCTCCGAAGAAACCTCTAGGATTGCCTCCGAGGCCTCTCCGTGCCTGTTGCTGACTCGAGGCTAGGGTCTGCTGTAGTTTTCTCCACGTTTGCTGGGGATCACCTGCCATTACGAGAAACGCAGGATAAATTCGAAGGCCTCGAGGAAGTACAGAATTCTCGCAGAAGTAAGCAGTTGACCTGATTAAAGAGTCGATGCCGTAAACGAGCTAGGGTATTTTCACGATATTCTTCCTACGGCGAGCCACAGAAGCTTCAGTAGCAAATCTCAAATCCCACCTCATGCGGGTGAAACAAACCCATTTCAATTGACGCAATTTGAAGAACAACGTTTACCTGAAAACTTACTTTATTTAACTCAAGATCTGGTTCATCAAAATCCGCAGAAGCCTACCATCATTGGAAATAGGTGCTCCTAATCTATCGAGACGCTCAGGGGCGCAGCGACTTCTGTATAATGGCGGATAAGCCAGGAAGGGTGGAACCTGGAAGGACGGTCTTTATTGGCAATATTCCTTATGGTACGTCTTACCTGCAGTTCGCCGGGCTCAACACTTATGCCGTGTTCTAGACCTTAGTGAAGAACAAATTATGCACACCTTCAGCACAGTTGGCCATGTCAACCACTTCAGGCTCGTTTATGATAACGAGACTGGTCGCCCCAAAGGCTTCGGTTTTATGGAATTCTCAGATACAGACGCAGCCGCTTCAGCAGTCCGAAATATGAACAATTACGAGATCATGGGGCGGGAACTTCGTGTGGACTTCTCTCACGTTGGCGGCAAAGACGACCAAGCACCACCAAATTACAACGCCCAAACACCAGCTCCTTTACCCCCAAATGGGCACAATAAGACCCAACAACCGGGCCCTCCTACATCATCATCACTTCCACGTCTACCTCCTGGCGTTGATCTCCAACCTGGCCTTACTTGCCCGGACGCCATTTCCCAGACCCTCACGACCCTCCCTACCGCCCAACTCCTCGACATCCTGACTCAAATGAAAAGCCTAGTGATGGGCGACCCTGCCAAGGCAGCCGAGCTCCTCAAACAAGCTCCCCAGCTCTCTTACGCCATCTTTCAAGCTCTCCTCCTAATGGGCCTCGTTGACACCTCTGTGCTCGGCTCTGTCGTCGAGCAAGCTTCTCAACCTCAGCCTGTTCCTCAGCCCCCTCCCCAACAACAGCATATCCCGCCTCCTAGACCACCACCAACCTTTCAACCCCCACCACCCCAACAGCAACAGGCATATCCACCATACCAGCAAATGCCACCAGGGCCAATGCACGTTCCGACACCGCCGGTGCATCACCCGGTCTATCAACCGCCCCCACAAGTGCCGCAAGCGCCCCCGCCACAGCTAATGCAGCAACCAGGGCAGGATGAGTTGCTGAAGCAAGTCATGGCTATGACGCCGCAGCAAATTGATAGTTTAGCACCGCACGAGAGGAGCCAGATCATGGCTTTACGACAGCAGTTAGGAATGCGATATTGAGGGTTCAAGAGAATTTAGCTGAATTTTGGCGCATGCTCTATATTGAGAACGTAGGCTTCTTGTCTGGCAGGAAACCAAAATGTTTTGCAAGGCGTAACGGGCTACTATACCGGGACCTCTGTATTACTAGGAGGCACAAGGTCAGATATCAGGTCCGGGCATCAAGTTTCTTATTATGACGATCAGGCGGAGTTTACATGGATGAATTACTTTTGCAGTCCCTGTACCACCTAAACAGATCGAGCACTCTGCGGTTATTAAATCAACCCTTTCAATCCCTTTCACCTTCCCTCTTCCCCTCCCCATCCCATCTCGTTCTCTATCTCCCTTTCTCTTTCTTCCCCAATCCGCTACTTGCCCATGCCCAATCCCATATCCAACCCACCAAACCAACCCAAACAAATCTCATATCAAATAAACCTATATTTTGCCTCTCATCTAAAACTTTTACCATCTTACTTTCCCTCTCAATCGAAGAACCCCGGGACATCTGTATTCCATAATTAAGCATCAGTCTGGCGACCACTCTCATAATCATTTACGATCGCTAAACGGTTTCATGCAGTGGGAGCAAAGGCAGCAAAGCCTCGAACGGTTCCTAGAGAATGTACTGAACAACTAATAGAATACCAGGATAACCAATGCACGCATTCACTGGAAGTTTTATACTTTGGACTCGCTTCCTGAATCGACCCGTTAATGCAGCCACCAAAAAAAAAAGTAGCCGCTCGACATCAAACCTTGTCAACTCAATAGTAATATTTTCAAAAAGAACGCGCATAGCGATCTCAGGAAACCGGCGACAGACTTTTCAAAAGGCAGTCGTGGACGCCCTAGTTGGGATTTGGCGTTTAGGGTTGGAAAAACCCCCCCTATGGTAGGGCTGAACTAGGTGTATTTAGCGAACTCCCATCTGAAGAGTTTTCCTACGTACTTAGCTTCAACATCATCGAATGACCCTTCCAGATCAGTATTCCAAGTAAATATTTCACTTTTACGGCGGTGTGAAATAATCTGTATAATTGAAATTCATTGTAAGAATATAGCTTGGAGATATTTGATAGAGCAAAGAAATTATGAAGACCCAACGGGAAAAGGAGATCTTGAGATGCAGAGATTGAGATCGCTGCGTGTGACGGATGCAAAAGGTAGGAGGAAGAGAGATTGGCGCCAGTTGGGCCAGCCCTCGTTCTATACTTCGTGGCATTTCTGGGGTACAAGAGGGATTGAAAGGAGCAGTTAGGGGTTGATGTCGGAAGATGTTGATAGAATGTGCGGCACCTGGAAGCCTTTATCAAACCCAAAGCCGGGGTGCTATGTGATTAGTATCAAGACTTCCATTGTCCTGTTCACTAAGGATGCGAATGATCCGAGGGAAATGATTAAGGAATTCTTTAAAACCGAAAGTGGTAACATACAGCAACAAGCACACCACGGCATGCCCCACTTCAACTCCATACACCACCTGCAGACTCTATCACATGAAGCTGCGCCACAATCAATCAAACGCCCTACCAGTGAGTGGTATCAAAATTCTTCAACTCCTACACCAGATCATCGATCATTCACTTTGATGCATGGCCATCGCCGTTGACATATGTTCCGTTGGTCTTCGGCTAGTCGTACGATGTCGATGCATGGCTTGGGCCTGGTGATTGGTTGGCGGCGGGCATCTGCGCCAACCAGCTTGGTGGTGCAATGCCAGTTTGTTCATTGATTGTCGATAGCAATGGCGGCAGGCTTTGCAAAAGGTTGCGAATAGGCGCAGTGGAATCGTTAGATGCGCCTTCACCCGTGTTCCATACAGTGATCTTCGGTTGGAGGCCATTGATTGCAGTGGCATTGGCTTCGGCGAGTCTTTCGTACGTGTTGGTTTCGAGCATGAGATATTGCATGAGTCTGCAGATGTTAGTGGTGGCTTGATCAAGAGTGGTGACGGATCGACATACCCTGAAGGACCGCCGAGAACGTCAGCCATGTGGCCACAAGCTTCAGCCATAGCCGTCATTCCCTCCGCTTCTTTCTTCTTCGCAAAGAACGCTGCTTCGGCTTCCTTGGTTGTACGGAAGTAACTGGCCTCAACCTCTTGTTTCTCCTTGTACAAGAGACCGTCAGCCCCTTTAGTGTCGGTATAGAATCCTGCCTCCGCATCTTGTCGCTGCTTATACAAGAGACCATCCGCTCCCTTCGTGTCAGTGTAGAGTTTCGCGTCGGCTTCCTGCTGTGCTGACTCCCTCTCAATCTTGGCGTGAACAACCTCTGTAGCCCTGCGCTTCTCCAACTCCATCTCTGCACGCTTAATCTCCACCTCGCGCTGTAGCTCGGCATCTTTGGCCTCTTCTTGGCGACTGGCCTCGATATTATTCAGATTAATTTGCATGTTAAGTTTTGTCTGCGTGTTAGTGAGCTCAGCATCAGCATAGGCCTTCTCGCTTTTCCGTTGCGTTTCGAGAATCGCGGTTTGTGCATCGATTTTGCTGATCTTCTGCCTCGTCTCTCCGCGCTTTTCAGCCTCTCCAGTCTCTCCAATCATACGGGCGTTAGCGACATCAACCTTGGCTTGATTAGAAGCTCCCTCATGGGCTTTGCGACTGAGGAATTTGAAATATTCGCTTCCTTGAGTATCTTGAAGCTCTTTCACGTTTGCGTTGTATCTAAAATCACATCAGCTATCTCAATCGTGAAGAGCTGATCATAACTTACATTCTCAGACCGAATTGATTTAGCTCGCTCTGGACATTCTCTATAACCTTTGTTTTGAAGACCTGGCGTTCCTTGAAGATCTCTTCCATGGTCATCCCGGAAACAATAACACGGGTCTCACCCTCGATAATACCCTTGACGATATCCTGTACATGATTACGGCCTGTAGGCGTTGCGTGACGGCTTGCCTCGTCTTGCGCGCGTCCGGTCAAGATCTTAGCATATTTCTCGAGGGCTGTTGGAGCGTCTTCTGGGCCAATGGTGAACACAGCTGGCAGTTGGAATTGAAGCTTCTCCATTGTCATGGCCTGCAAAGTGATCTCAAAGTCGAAAGGACTGATCGATATCCTATTGCACTTTTGCCATGGGTACACCCAGGCTTTCTTTACTATCTTCACATCGCTGATGCCACCGCCGGTGACGACGAGGTAGGAATTCGCGTCGGAGACCTGGTACCACATCTTGAGAGCAGATTACCCCGTGAGTCGCTAAGGGTGGCGGTATCCACAGAAAACAGAGTCTGGTTATGACAGCTTGATAGCAAACGGGTGACTACTGGATTAGACAACCGACTTGAGTAAAAAGAATAATAAGGATGGAGGTATTGATTGACGTGCATCGTAACGGTAAGACGTAGATGGTTTATATATGATAACCAAGCGAACCAAAGCTGCGCAAAAAGCCCCATCCTCCCCAAGACTGAACCCATCACGGGCGACTTCATTCTTCGGGTGAATTACTATCTTACCTACTACAATTCACAATGCATCAGCCTAGGTCAATGCAAGGTGTACGAAGTAAGGTATGCCACAAGCGAGTCAGCCTTAGGAGGCACTGCTAGTGAACCCTAGTAGTGCAGGGGTACTTGATCCGTATTCTTCTGGCGGTCTTTGCAGCCTTGTTAGTTTAAGTACTACCCTCCTGCCTTCTTCTAATTCTCAATTCAATCAATCGTAAATCAACCGAACCCCAATGGCTATGCTAGGCTACTCCTTCCCAGCTGCAGCCTCGGAGTGCAAAAGGACAGCCAGAGACATTGGGTCCTCTTAAAGGATCAAACACATTCAATACTACCACAGCCCTGCCGTTCCATAGGAAGAAGTGGCTTAGTCGGGATATGGACCTTTGTTTGACCCTCCTTCTCAGTACTTGTGATAAGGCGGATTTTCCATTCACTTCACTTTGATAATGTGATATTCATATTCCCACTTGCATCAAGGTATTGTCGTCAATTCTTTATTCGTTTAAGTTAATGTCGTACATCATTGAATTCTTTTTCCTGTGCACCCAGCTGTCCTTCTTCACCTTGAATGCACAGCCTTTTAGCTATTCCCAAATTCTTCCAAGATAAAACCAAGACAGCTCCTGAGTTTCTCCAACTCCGAATCTCTCACTTAAAAGCACCTAGAGCGGTGCATTGTTTTCGTCATGAAGCCTCATCCAATGAGTGGCCCACCCTCTTATTCCGAAATTCTCACGGACTCCACCTCTCCAGCATCGTCTTTCTCATTCTATCCTCAAAACCAAAGTGCTACACGCAATACTATTATATCCAATCTTATTAGGACTTACATCGAGCCCCATTTGGACTCCAATGCTCATTTAGGTCTATCGCAGAGCACGCTTATACTCATTCCATCCAATTCGCCTGCTCTCATAGCTCCTAAGAATGCGAGCAGTGATTCAAAGGACCCTCAAAGCGAATCTGAGGCTTTTCCAGGCGAGGTCATCGTCGGCTTTCCCACCAGCGAGAATATTGCCCTTGTTCGCCTCCGAGGCCACGAACATACGCTTGAATTCTGGCGCCAACCAGCCGTGGTTGGAGACTTAGAGCAACGACTGAGGGGGACTCTGCGGAGTGACGGGCTTGAGGTCTTTATACGGACATCCTCCGATGCGCAATGGAGGCATTTAGAAGAAAAGGCTCTGGGCGAAGGAGAAGCGAGAATCGGAACAGAGATCAAGGAGGTTTGCTTAAGAATCGAGAATCAACTAGGACTGTACGAAACAAGGACGGGCAAGGCACTGGTAGTGCGGGTAGACTTTGGGTCGTCGAATAACTAAAAACTCGAGTGGGAAAGGGGGGGACTTTCTTTGGATGCGTGAAATTGCGGGTTCTATGCGTCATCTATGAGGAACTCTGTATTCGCAAAGCACCACTCACACGAAATGGGATCTTACCAGATTGTCCTGGAGCCATTAGGGACATCACACGGGGTTCAGAAAGTTAAGGTTATTTGGTACATTGCATGATTTTGGAGTAATTGGCTAGAGCAATAATGAAAGATTATGTGGTATGTGTGGCAGCTGCAGTCGAGTATAGCACTAGGAGGGTAAGGGATCCGATGACGGGTAGGAAGAGGCGGCAACGATACAGAATGAGCAGATTCTACGAATCGGCATATACTTGGGAGAAAGACACTGGGCCAACGGCCGACGCGGCTGCAGAAGCCCTACCATCTGATACTTAATGTTCTAAAGCTCGGAGAGCCAAAATGGCCTTGCAGTTAAATGTCTCTTTGGAAGACATTATAGTGCTTACCTCAACACCGAGTTCTGACGGTCAACGTACCTTGAACTCGATAAGCATTCTTTAATCTGTGAACTCTCCTGTCCAGTCACGAATATATCTCTTATTAAGCTCATTCGACATGCCATCTCAAACCGCTATCCGGTGATGCCAAACTTGTGCCACAAACGCACTGGAATCACCCAACCATACCGTTCCGAGCCCTTTCAAAGAGGAAGTCCGTACCAAAACCCAGAGTTACGGATCCTTCAATAAACTTGTAATCAATCTGCATGGGCTTTCGAACCAAAGGATTCACAGAGTTCCAATCGTGCTGGTGTTTTAGACTTCAACATTTTGCACCTCTTTCCGTTCGGTCAAATCCATTGCTAGGTTGCTTTGGAATCGTTCCAGACTCTGGAGCTGTGGAGCATACATCTTCCCCGTTCCCCAGGACTCTGTGCGCAATGTAACTTTCCTGTTTGAATTTGAACCCTCTTTCAAAACAAGCAGGCGCTGCACCCAGGCGTCCTGCAATGAGGGAGCTTTTCCATCGTTGATAACAAGGAAGATTTCTATGTCCACGAGTCCCGTCATGTACTGATTAATCAAACGCACCCAACGGGAAAGGTTGCATGTCTGGCATCTCCGCATTCGATGCATTGCCCGCGAGACACTGGCGCAGGGTGATTGAATAGTGTTGCTGTGCCAGACAAACTCGATGCGTTTTATCTGAGCAAGGTGTTGGGGTCGGATGTTGTACATAAAGTAGGGTGGTTCATCTAAGCTATTGAAAAAGAAGGCTTGCATGCCTACTCAGGATCAGTTGAAAGGATACTTCAAATGATGCATATAGGTCTCTTCCTCTCAATATGAAATGTGAAAAAAGACATCATCTAGATAAAAGGAGGTTGAACAAGTTATCAGATCACAGTACGAGGTGAATCTCTGCATTGCCACATGAAAAGTAGAATACTAACTGTATAGCGTCTTAATACTTTCCAAGTAGACTTGTCGACAGACTTTCGGAAGAGCTAAGCGTTCACGACCGGTTTTGGCAGCTGGCAAACCCCGATTATCTCGGAAACACCAGGAGGAACCAAAGCATTTTGGGCCTTCGCCCCCTAAGGTCTGAGAACGAGCACACGGCATTGCGTAGAATTTGTTACGCGGCCATTGGCAATTGTCCTCAAAAAAGCTATGAACTTCTAGTACATGACGATGCGGGTACTTGTCACGTAGGACGTACTCGTAGACCATGAGACGTAGCTCAAATGGAAGCTTTGTCAAGAATGGCGAAACCTGCTGTACAGAGAGCTCAATTTGGCTCAGATTCATTCTTTGTCTGGGTAGCGGTGGAGGTTGGCGAGATAGATGCTCCCACTCTTCTCTTGATGCTTCTCTTTTAGTGGAGATAAAATCGTACAATCTTGTGGGGATTTGGAACTCTTCCAACGCTCTGTACACACGGCTGTTATGAGGTAAGAAGCAAACCGAGATCCAACGCAACCCAAGCCAGATTAGGGCAATCAATATATCGAAAATACTATCAGAGAAAAAAACGTAGCTATGCAGAACATTCCAGAAGTAGTATACTAGCTTACTGTGACCTTGGCTCATCAAGCAAACACGTTCGTCTTCGAACATGGGGAGATCAGATGGTGGATCCCGGTTTCGAAGTAGGCGAACCGCCGAACGAATGTTCGCGACAACTTGCCCCATCCAAGCCATGCGTGAACTTGGTTCCGGGTGTCAGAATATTCGATATGGTGGAAGGATAGATTGCCAGTGAAGTAGACAGTGACAAGAAAGGAAAAAGGTGTGGATAGAGTAGTTCGTGGCTCGATCCTCTAGACTCGAGCTCCAAGACTAGTATTGTAAGGTGATCTAGGTAGACATCCCAGAGGGTAACAAGTAGTGATCACGGTGCTCGCCCAGAGGATCAGTTTCTAAGATGGTCTGGATGATGTTGAAACCGCCATCTTCGGGGAACATAGAGGGAGTCTCCATAACCATGACATACGATTAATTCCCTGACCTTACGGAATAATTATGTGAACAATCAGGCCAGGTGAGTTGCAGTCAGCGATCAGGCCACCTATGGGTCTTTCTACATCGACGAAGAGGGACACTCAGTATCATACATCATACCACCCTAGCACCGCAGAATTACTTTGAAGGAAACGGTTTGCCAGTATCGGGTAAGTCTGTCCAAAGATATGGCAGTAATTTGGGGAATAAGAGACGGAGAGGAGAGACACAAAGCGTGGCTGAGCTGAAACTAGGCGCATGGTCACGTGGCAGGCGGCCCAAGAGGCAACTTGTCCTCCAACATGTCTTACAAACCCAGTGGGTATAATTACCTATCGATCTTCACGCATTCAATAAGTCCAAGCTCTATATTCATACAAGCTTGGTACCCACGCATACTGTCCAATCTCTACCTGCCGTGACCTACCTCTTATTGTATACCATCTACAGTCATGCGCAACTTTAGCAACGTCGCCCTCGGGCTCCTTGCTGCTGCTGTGGCTTCAGCGTCTGATGTCCACGACTTGAAGAAGGACACTTTTGTTGACTTCATCAAGAGTCATGACCTTGTGCTAGCAGAGTTCTTCGCCCCCTGGTGTGGCCATTGTAAAGCATTGGCTCCAGAGTACGAAGAAGCTGCAACAACTCTGAAAGAGAAGGATATTCCATTAATCAAGGTTGATTGCACAGAGGAGGTCGACCTGTGTAAGGATTATGGCGTTGAGGGCTACCCGACTGTCAAGGTCTTCCGAGGCCCAGACAACATTTCCCCTTATTCGGGTCCAAGGAAAGCGCCTGCGTAAGTCTTATTCCAGATCGCATTGCTCAATCGACTGACATGTGTTCAAGAATTATCTCATACATGACCAAACAATCACTTCCCGCAGTATCAGTACTCACGTCCGAAACGCTTGAGGACTTCAAGACATCAGACAAGGTTGTAGTGGTGGCCTACCTCGGGGCTGACGACAAGAAATCGAACACTACTTTCAGTGAAGTCGCTGAAACTCTACGGGATGATTATCTTTTTGGCGCTACCAGTGACGCCGGTTTAGCTGAGGCTGAAGGTGTCAAGCAACCATCGATCGTCCTATACAAGACATTTGACGAAGGCAAAAACACCTTCACCGAGAAATTCGACAAGGAAACCGTTGCCAAGTTTGTGAAGACGGCCGCCGTTCCTCTTGTTGGTGAACTTGGTCCGGAAACATACGCTGGCTACATGGCCGTAAGTTTTCTAAGACCTCTTCTTGGACTGCACTAACTATTCACCTTTAGGCCGGTCTCCCTCTGGCCTATATCTTCGCAGAAACCCCCGAAGAACGCGCTGAATTATCTGAGACCCTTAAGCCTGTCGCTGAGAAACACAAGGGTGCCGTCAGCTTCGCCACCATCGATGCCAAATCCTTTGGCGCCCACTCCCAAAACCTCAACCTCGAAGCTGGCAAATGGCCCGCCTTTGCAATCCAGGAGACCGTCAAGAACAAGAAGTTCCCCTTTGACCAGAGCAAGAAGCTCACGGCGAAAGACATTGGCAAGTTCGTCGATGATTTCGTGGCTGGCAAGCTCGATCCCAGCATCAAGTCCGAGGATATTCCCGAGAAGCAAGAGGGTGATGTTCAGGTCGTGGTGGCCCACAACTACCAGGATGTCGTTATTGACAACGAAAAGGACGTTCTTGTAGAATTTTATGCCCCGTGGTGCGGCCACTGCAAAGCGTAAGTTTCGCCTCCCAGCAAATGAAGAAACCCTGATTTCTAACCCTCCTCCTCACAGTCTCGCCCCCAAATACGAAGAACTCGCCTCCATGTACACCCCCGCCTACACCTCCAAAGTCACCATCGCCAAAGTCGATGCCACCGCCAACGATGTCCCCGATGAAGTCTCCGGCTTCCCCACCATCAAGCTCTTCCCCGCCGGCGGCAAATCCGACCCCATTGTCTACAGCGGCTCCCGCACCATCGAGGACCTCGCTGCTTTCGTCAAGGAGAACGGCAAGTACAAGATCGATGTGATGAACGAGACGAGCGAGGAGGCAGAGATGCCGGATGCGGATGAGATGGGCAAGCAGGCGCCCGCCGCAACAAAGGAGGGCACGGCGCAGAAAGTGATGGGGGCGGCCAAGGAGGCGGCGGATGCGGTGAAGACGGCAGTCGTGGATAGTGATCATGATGGCGCGGAGCATGAGGAGTTGTAGGTGGATGGCGATTTAGCAGATGATTGTTCGTGCTTTTGTTCTTTTTTGTGGCAGAGGTTCCTCGCTCATGGTGGGGTGGCCTCCCGCATGGTAGGGTGGAGGAGGTGGCGGAGGTAACAAAGATTGATCCTCATGGGTTCTGTTTTTGCGTGTCGTTTGGTATGTATCCTATGCGGTTGGGTTGCACGAGTACAAAAAGTCATGTGTACAGCACGAAAAACACATTTATGCTACTGTCGCACATCAGCTCACGTTTGCGATTGCTGTGATTTCTAGGTTGAGTGCTACGTGGCAGTTTTGGAGATTTAGGATGGGGATTGTGGTCAGGATGCAGGAGTACGGGAACCATTGTCTTATATCCACCTATCTACACCCTTAAACCCCCTCACCGGCCCATCCCCTCCCCACCTCAACTCGTCTCCTGCATCTCCGCTCTTGCCGCCAAACTCCCCTTCCTCCACGCCGCCTGCGGATCCTCGCTTCTCGCAGCTTTCCGCTCTCCACCCGCTTTCCCCCACCCTCCGCCCCCAGGCGTCATGGCGATGATGCGCTCGCCGGCTTGCATGGCGGCGGTGTTTTTGCCGCCGAGGTTGATGCGGCGTTCTGTTGTCTCGTGATTGTTTTGTCCATTTGCGGAAGGAGAGGAGTTCGCGGAACTCGTAATCTTCCGCACCCAGACGTTCAGCCCGCATGCGGCGTCTTCGCCGCCCTCGAGGCCGTAGGGATGGTAGACGCGGCGTTCGCTGAGGATGGACACCTGAACCGGGATTCTGAACTCGATGTCGCGGACCACGCCATCCCCACCCCGATGCAGGCCCCCACCACCACTCCCCTTCCTGAGCGAAAACTCCCGCAGCACGACGGGGTAGCGGCGTTCAAAGACCTCGGCATCGGTGATGCGCGTGTTGGTCATGTGGACGTGCACGCCCGAGGTGCCGTCCCAGGTGGGACCGGCGCCGGAGCCGCCGGCGATGGTTTCGTAGTAGCCGAAGCCTTTTGTGGGGGCGGCGGTGGAGTGGGAGGAGGGTTTTTGGTTGCCGCCAAAGCCGAAGGTGAGGTTGTTGCAGTCGCCTTGGGAGGCGGCGCAGGCGGAGAAGGAGCGGAGGATTACGTCGGTGACGCGTTGGGACTGGTTGGGGAGGGCGGGGGATTTAGTTTGTGGGGATGGTTGGGATGTGAGGACGGTAAGGGAAGGGAGTGGTGGGAGAGGAAGGACTTACGGTGAGGACGTTGCCGCCTACGACTGCTGCTTTGCTAGAGGGGGAAAGGAAGGAGTTTTTGGGGATGCGGACGTCGATGGGTTTAAGGCAGCCTTGGTTGAGGGGGATATCTTCGGAAATGAGGCAGCGGAGGCAGTAGATTATGGCGGAGTAGGTGATGGCTTCAGGGGCATTGGTGTTGCCTGATTCCTTGATTAACATTTTTGAAAATTACTTCTATGGAGGTGGCGGACTTACCATATACTTCGGGGCCTGTGCCGTTAAAGTCGAAGACTGCTTCTCCTTTCTCGGCGTCGATTGTGATCTTGAGCTCGATTGGACTGCCGTCGTCCATGTAGTCGATTGCATGGAGATTCTGGCCTTCGAATCTCTTGCTGACGTCTTTGAGTAGGTTTCTTACGCTCAGTTCGGCATTGTCTTGTATGTTCTTCATGTAGAATTGCACCACTTCTTCCCCGTAGTCTTCTATCAGAGTGCTAATTAGATTTATGCCCTTCTGATTTGCAGCAATTTGGGCTTTGAGGTCATTGAGATTATCGGCTAGACAACGCGTGCCACTGCAATTTAGGTATTGCGCAGGCTCGTCGTATAGCAACTCCGTGATTCGCTTCTCGTTGAATTTACCCTCAGAAACAAGCTTCTCTGACTTGATGGCAGCTCCTTCTTGGTACAATTCACGGGAGTGCGGAGGCATCGAGCCTGGCAGGATGCCACCAATATCTGCATGATGAGCCCGGGATGCAACGTAGAAGATTATCTCATCGCCACTGAAAGCGGGTGTAATGACTGTAATGTCAGGAAGATGGGTTCCGCCAAACTCTGGATGATTTGAAACTATGACATCTCCACGCTTGAGCTTGCCTTTCCATATCTCTGCTTGCGTCCGAACGCATGTCGACATACTACCTAGATGAACCGGGAGATGCGGTGCTACAACCCTATTAGTTATCAAATAGCAAAGACGAGCTTTCGTAGACCTACCATTCGCAACAAGGCCTCCTCCCGAATCAAACAAAGCGCATGAATAGTCCAACCTTTCTTTCACGTTGGTACTGACACTGGTCTTCTGTAGAGCACGGCCCATTTGCTCCGCGATCGCCATGAAACGATGGGCAAAGATACTCAACATGATCGGATCAACCTTTTCAGCATTGACCTTCGTGTCTTGGCCTTCGCCTTTTCCAACGTTTATCACAACGTGCGTCTCGATGATTAGTGCGGTTGCTCCAGGTGTGACCACAAGAGTTTGGGTTCCATCGGCCAGAATCGCAGGACCCTGTATTCGGTCGCCGATATCTAGGTCTTCAAGTTTGTAGATAGGGGTATCCTGGCGTCCACCTTCGAAGTAAACCTTCGACATGCCATAACGCTTGCCCTCGCCAAGATTTTTTGAATTGATCTCTTTCAGCTGCTGATCCACTGTTTTCTCTAGCCCTTCAGAACTCTTGCCAATGCCTCGAGCTCGAACATCGTCGACGATGATATCACGATCCGGTAGTGTAAATCCGAATTCTTGCTCGTGTTGCTTGACGAAAGCTTTTCCAAATGCCCAGTCGTCACCATCAAAATCTTCCTTCGCAGGTTTCACTATCATTAGGGCAGACTCTGTGCCGCGATATCTCATGTTTAAATACTCTTCGAAGACAATTTTATCCTTCGAGAAACCTTGATCCAAAAGCTTCGAGGTCGATTTCCGCTTCAACTCTTCCATCTTCTCCTTGAGTTCATTCTTTGCATTGCCTTCACCAGACCATATCTGAGACTCTGGTACTTGACTTTCATCCACTACATCGGCCAATGCCATTCCATAAGCGGAAAGCACAGATGAGTAGCGGTGGACCAGAATCTGTTTGATACCAAGACTTTCCGCAATCGCAACAGCGTGTTGGCCTCCAGCTCCCCCAAATGTGGCCAGTCGGTGCTGAGAAGTGTCATGACCCTTAGCTTCAGTTAAAGATCTGATCGGACGTGTCATGGTTTCATTTGCTATTTTGATGAAGCCATACGCTACCTCCTCCATGCTCATCTTCCTCTCTTCGTTATCGCCAGCGACTTCCTTGTTTATTTGGTCTGTTAATTCCTTAAATAGTTGTTCACTAGCTGTCTTATCGAGACCTTGATCTTCATTCTTGCCAAAAATCTTTGGAAAGAAATCAGGCAGTAGACGGCCCAGAAAGAGATTTGCATCGGTCACAGTAAGCGGCCCTCCCTTGCGATAACAGGCTGGACCCGGATGTGCTCCAGCAGATTCTGGACCCACTACAAACAGACCATTACGGAAGAAGAGCCGAGAACCACCTCCGGCTGCAACAGTATTAATATCAAGCTGTGGCGATTGGATTGTTACACCTGCTGTTGTAGTTTCGAAAACATGTTCATATCTTCCGGAACCATATCGACTAACATCCGTGCTGGTACCCCCCATATCAAATCCTATCACTGGGGTCTTTGTCTGAGGGTCATAGGATGTTAAAGCATAACCTACCACTCCACCTGCAGGACCAGACAAAATAGCTCTCAAACCAGAAAATTGATCGACATCTACCAGACCTCCATCTGATTGCATGAACTCGCATCTGGCACCTTTGGCACCCTTCTCCTTCTTTACGCTCTCGGTACCTAATCCACCCTCAAAGCCAGCTTGAAAACCACCAATGTACTTCTTGATGGCTGGGGTCAGATAGGCATCCGCACATGCCGAAGTTGCTCGAGGAATAAGCTTTATCATGGGCATCAATTCATGGCTCAAGCTCACATGTTCAAAGCCGATTTTGTGTGCTATTCGCCCAACAAGAGTTTCATGATCAGGGAAGGTGTATCCATGTACCAGACACACAGCAATACTTCGGAAACCATCATCATAGATATCTTGCAATTGTGATCTGGTTTTATCCTCGGAAGGTCGCTTAAGAATTCGCACGGCTTCCGATGATAAACCACGTACAAGAACAGCATCTGCAGGGGACTCATCTCGCGGGTTGGTCTTCGTAGTATGTCTCTCAGGGTCCTCTGCATAGTCTTCGAGTGTCACTCTTTCCTCAATTTCAATGACTTTTTGATATAAAACTTCTGGTCTCCGTATAGCTAAGTCAAAGATCTTGGGTCTGGATTGATTACCAATCTCGAGACAATCTTTGAAACCTTCTGTAACAACCATAGCGATCTTCTCCCCCTTTCTTTCTAGTAGAGCATTTGTAGCTACTGTCGTTCCCATACGAATACTTTCAATCTTTGAAGTATCCAAAGCTTCTCCTCGTGGGACTTCTCTGCCTGTGAACTTTGACAATAGCCGCCGGATACCTTCAAGAGGGGCGTCATCATAATTATTGGGGTCTTCAGACAGAAGCTTGATGATGATATCATCTTCCATTTTTCCAGTCCCTGGATTGCCTACACAGTCCGTGAAGGTACCGCCCCGCTGTAAAATATTAGTATCGTGAAGGGCCATCAGGAACATGGAGTTATCGTACATCGATGGCAATGCGAATGCCATGCTCCTGAGTAGATCCCATTTTGCAGATTTAAAAGAATATCTACGATGAAAAAAGTAAAAGAGCTCCCTAAATATGGAATATGTACAGAACACCAAATTGGACGTCGAATGAAAGAAAGCCCTCTATAGTGTCAAGATATATAACTTATTTATCAAAAAGCGCTGCTTTGTAAGCATCTTGAACAGCAGTATGAAAACTTAGGTAACTCATGACCAGTACCTAGAAGCATCGAATTCCTTTACTATTGCCTCACTAATCATAAAAATACGACCTAAATGCTTTCCAAACCGAAGTACGAAAATCTGTGGTGTCGATATCTAAAGAATCTTAGGGCAAGGACGGATGACGACAAAAGGGTCTCGGGTATTTGGCCGAGGTGCCAATAAAAGTACTCCAAAGCCGACGTCCGATATGTGAGCAAAGCATGTACCACAACCCATCCGCTCACTCCTGGAGATGCCCCTACACAGTCGACCCCTCAATCCTTCCCTTCCACCAAAGCCTCCCTTCCTTCACCAAGACACCGCTCCACCAACTCCCCTTCTCCGTAGGCAAGCAGCTCGGCACAGGCAAAATCCTGCTCAAGGATGAATCCAGCCGTGCCGGTCTGCCTGCCTTCAAGATCCTCGGAGCATCGTGGGCGACCCACCGAGCTTTGGTTCGCAGACTGAACTTGACGCCGACGACTGCGCTGGACGTAGTGAAAGACGCTGCTGGCGGAGCTAATTTGGAGCTATATACGGCTACGGATGGGAATCATGGAAGAGCTGTCACGAGAATGGCGTCGATATTCGGGGTTGGGGCGAATGTGTATGTGCCCAGCGTGATGGATGAGAATACAAGAGCCTTGATTGCGCAAGAGGGCGCTGCGGTGGTTGTCATCGATGGCGACTACGATACTGCTGTGCAGAGATCTGAGCAAGATTCCTTACACTCGGGCGGGATTCTGATCCAAGATACCGCCTGGCCCGGCTACGAGCAAGTCCCGCAGGTGAGCTGAACGGTTGCGTAGTCTACTAATGCTGAAAGCGCCCCCAGTGGATCGTCGATGGGTATTCCACCATGATGCTTGAGATTGAGCAGCAAAGCCTGCAGCTCGTCGGAAAACCTCCTGATCTCATCGTTGTTCCCGTTGGCGTTGGATCGCTCGCGCAAGCGGTGGTTTCGCACTACAAAAGCAGGGCGGCCAGGTGTAGCATACTGACCGTGGAGCCAGAAACCGCTGCTTGCCTGAAAACGAGTCTTGAGAAAGGGCAGATGACTACGATAACTACGGAAGACACAGCCATGTGCGGGATGAACTGCGGAACGGTTTCGTCAATCGCTTGGCCGTTGCTGAAGAACGGTGTTGATGCGAGTATAACGGTCAACGACACCGATGCTGAGACTAGTCGATGTGTTCTCGCCAACAATGGGTTTCAAGTGGGGCCGTGCAGCGCTGCAGCCCTTGCTGCGATGTCAAAGGTCAGTCAGAATCACACTGCAAATAGCAGTCTCAATATCAATAAAGAGTCTGTCATTGTACTACTCGCAACAGAAGGACCAAGATAGCCAAGCCAGACAGTATTGCAAGTAGTAAAAAACCATAACCATAGCAACTTGTAGTTTTCACTTCCAGACTAAGATCCCCATCAAACACAGAGAGGAACAAAGATCACATTGATCTAGAAGACGAGATTACCTAGATACCTTAATGCCCCAACACCTCATACTCATTCTTCCTTCTAATGCAAATTTCCTGCGCCCTATAGCTGCATGCGCTCTCATGAATGCCATAAAATCCCATTCAACCATAAGCCTTGTTACTCCCCATCCTTCCATTATGACCACCTCCCCATCCTTCCACCTAAAACTCTA
>JAABUO010003637.1_pt1 | contig 18343 bp, 27 predicted proteins | sample 5559291 | NCBI WGS metagenome assembly JAABUO01 (sample SAMN10711878, study PRJNA513372) | rock metagenome | isolation source: Antarctica rocks | place: Antarctica: Victoria Land, Finger Mt sud | reverse complement strand
GCGTAGCACTTGCTACGTTGTGCCCAACACAAAATCTTGATGCACAATGTGCTGGTGCTGACAGGCTGCTGCAGTCTTTCATTATGCAGAATGGCACCAGGATACTTGTGCACACAAAAGCTGTGTGAGCAAAACCAGGGTGCACATGCTGTGGGCTGAGGTGAAAGGCACATGCAGGCAGACGCCAATCTGCCTTCCACACTGAACAGAACAGCCTGGTGTCAAGTCACAGTCAAAAACTGGTGTGGTGCCTCACCATGGCTGCCTTGGTGGCTCTGGGGTGGTCACCCCCCTCCAGCTCGTCAGATCTCAGCTGCTTGATCAGCTCCCCTGTGTTGATCTTGACTGGGCACTTGACTTGACACATACCATCAGCAGCACATGTGGCATCTCCATCGTAGTCATAGCTCTGCTCAAAATCAGTCAGCCTCTGTTGCTGAGCTGCAGTGCGATCATCGAGGTCCCTGAGGCGGCTGATCTCTCTGTAGGTAGTGATGCGCTGACGGGGGGTGAGGGTGATGTCACGAGATGGGCAATTACTCTCGCAGAAGCCGCACTCGATGCAGCGGTTTACAATGGAGGAGGCGGGTGGTGAGGGCTTCAGATGCTTCAGGTGAAGATCAGGGTCCTAAACATCAGCACGAGCCAAGTTTAGCACCTTCAAATGTAGATTTGCCCTATGACTACAAGCAGCGAGTTTTGTTTGGCGACTTCAGGTGTCCGGGAACGAATGAGCTTACACACACAGGTGAGATGACATGCGCACATTGCTACAGTGAAGACTGTGATGCAAGGCTTTGACATTCTGCTGTGGCAAACATTGCTTCTGGCTGCAAATACAATGGGCCAGCAGCATCAAATGTGTTGATCAACATTGCATGAATAAAGAAGCCTCAGTAAGGTGCAAATTTGACAATCAGCACAAGGCAGGGTGTGGTTGGCCACCTTGTTGAGGACAACACCAGGGTTGAGCACAAAGGTGGGGTCAAAGAGATGCTTCAGCTCCCACATGAGCTCATAGGCCTTGCTGCCCCACTCCATCTCCACAAAGGGAGCCACATTGCGCCCTGTGCCGTGCTCACCCTGCAAGACACTGATACACTGTGGACACAGCATCAAGAGTTGACATTCACTGCACCAGTAATGAATTCGAGGCTTGTTTGAAGCCCTCTGCAACTCGAACACATAACCAAGATGCTAAGGTAGTTGGGCTGATGCAGCAACAAGCCCCAGACAGGCAGTGCAACTCAGGACAATGAGACGCAGATGCACAGTGCTGTCTGTCAACTCAAGTGCCTATTCAGGCAATTGCGTAGCAGCAGGCTATTAAGGTGGAGAGGACAGAGTTGGGAACTTGCCTTGAGGGAGCCGCTGTGCTTGGTGGCCACAATGTAGCACATCTCCTCCATCATGTCACTGAACCGCTGCACCTCTTCAGGACTGCGGAATCCCTGCCACACGCACAAGCTTGTATGTAAGTACAAGCTCTGCATTGCACTGCCCACATCCAATGCCAGAAATCTCGGCTGAGTACAAGCACTGCCAGAAGACACAGCTGCTGCTTGACACAGACATGGATGTTTAGCAACAAGCCCTTGCAGCTGCACGACAGAGGTCACAGGCGTGAGAAGCTTGTTATGAGATGTGATGCAACCTACCTGGGAGAAGACGAGGTGAAGGTTGCCCTCCAAAGCATGTCCAAAGCAGGAGGCATCCTTGTAGCCATACTTCTGGAACATGTCAACCAGGTCCTGTGTCATGTCACCCAGCTTGTCCACTGGGCATGCAACGTCCTCAATCAACATGCTAGTACCTGTAATAGCAGTCAGAAAACAATCACTGAAATTGCACTAGCCCACATCACGGACATGAATATCAGTGGTAATGGCACAGGAGGGGTTTCATAATGCAAGCAGGCCCTGCAGAGAAAGAGTACTCACATCAACAAGCCTGTATGCAACCACGACAAAAGCAATGCTGCCAGCACAAGCAGCGAGGCACAGGAAGGTACAACAGGGTGCAAGGGCGCAAGGTGGATGTCAGGATGCGGCCCACCTGTCTCTCTTGCACCACCAACAATGGGGATAAGGCCCTTGCGTACGTCCCAGTACACATTGAAGTCCTTGGGGTCCTTCTTGAAGTTGTAAGTGTCCAGGTCCTTGGGATCAGCTCTGGTACCACCACAGGTCACATTGGCAGCTTGCAGTGCACCCTTGACCTCATCAATACGCTCCTGCATTGCCAGCGAAGCCTCTCTTGCTATGCTTACCTTAGGGTATGGTGACAAGACGCTGGTTGTCCCAAATCATAAGTAACCTCAGTCTTGCAGACTGAAGCTGCCAAACAGGTAGGAGCTGCAGTGAAAGGCAGTCCCACAGCAATGCATACGAACCACACACAAAGCCATTCTTTGAACGGTCAAGTTGGGTCCCATGCTCAAGAGCACCCACATGGATCCAGTACCTACGAGTCTTGCTAACAAAGCCTCAGATCAAACTTTCCAAAAGTCTTAGATAAGCCGCTTTTCTAATGGAAAACAGGGCCACCAGCAGCGACCGGGGGCTGACCTGTAGCGTCTGAGCATCTTCACCCCTGCACTCAATCAAGAGAGCAGCTGCTCCAGGGTCAGCTCCCTTGATGTCCACCACCAGCTTGGTCAGGGCCTCATCAGCCTCACACTCCCTCAGGGAGGCCCTGTCAAACACCTCCACAGCATCCACTGCTGTCTCAGTCCTTAGAACACTAGCTGCCCGGCAGGCTGTGTTCATGTCAGGAAACATCATGAAGCTGGATGCCTGCAGCATGACAACAAAGGCTGCATCAGCAGATAGAGCAGAAGAGCAGGCATGAGCTGGTAACTGCTGAAGGGACTGAGTAGGCGAAACAACACAAGCAGACTGTGAAAGCTTTACGCCAGTCAATACATGACACCAGACTCTTGCCATGACAGATGCGTTTGACTGCCACAGTGACAGTACAATTGGCAACAGCTATGACACTGTTGAGGTGCATCAGTACAAGTGTGCCCCTCAGCCACCTGTGCTGTGATACAAATGCAGACCGCTTTGACAGCAAGTACTAGCAACAAAGGGCTGACCTTGTTGGGCCACTCAGGAACACAGTTGTAGGTAGCCTCAGATACAAAGCCAAAGGTGCCTTCGCTGCCAATCATGAGGCGCTTGATGATCTCAATGGGGTCATCCAAGGAGAAGTCCACCAGGGCATTCAGGCTGTATCCTGTGGTGCACTTGATGGCGAACTTGCGGCGGATGAGGGCTGTAAGCTGCTTGTCTGCCTGCACCCTGCCTGCCAGGTCCAGAACACCCGCCACCAACTCCTTGTGAGTCTGCAGCATATTGGACAATACATAGGTGAGCTGTGCATGTGTGTGGTCTTGAACATGTCATTACTACTCAAGACGCTACATGCCTCGATCCACGTTTATCTGCTTGCTGTAACCAATTCCACAAACATAAGGCATCTGCTTGACAATAGCAAAGGTCTGCAGAAAACAGGTGAGACTGGCCAGGCAAAAATACCATGAGTGTGCCGTGTGCATACAATTGACAATTGGCCATATGCGCACAATTGACGATTTGGCATCTGCAGAAAGCCACCTTACCTCCAGGAATGCTTCCCTGCTCTTGGGATCCTTGGTGTCTAGCACTGTGCCATCCAGAAACACCACTCGCATGTCCTTCAGCGTGTGGTAGGTGTTCTGAGACACACCACAGCACATGCCAGATGAGTTGTTGGACACCATACCACCAACCATGCAGCTGTCAATGGACGATGGGTCTGGACCAATCTTGTACTGGATAGGGTGGTTGTGCTTGGCCTTGTGGCGTGCTAAGATCCTGTTCACCTCTCCACCAATCAACCCTGGCTCAACAGTGATCTGACTGCCATCACCCTGCAGACCACATGCAGAGTCAGGCTCAGGCAACGCATCCGGTTGTGAAAGCAAAATTGTATGAGCAGCTATATAATAATATCACGCACACCATAGAATGACGCGACAGACACATGACAGATATCACACAATGTACACCAGCAGTTGCTGTACTTTGTGCACACAGTGCAAGATTTGCAGCAGCACACTACCTGTAGCACTTTGCTGATCTGTAACAGAAGGCGAGTATACCAAAATTAAAAAGCCCCAACAGTGACTCACATGAATTTCATAGTTTCTGAAGTTCTTCCCAGTGTGACTCAGCTTCAACAGCACAGAATCTGTGATCGCCTGGCCAGACAGAGAAGTTCCAGCAGCCCTGAAGGTGACTGGCACCGCCATCTGTCGGGCGATGGGCAGAATGCGCTGAAGCTCCTCCTCATTGTGCACTTTGACCACCAACTTTGGATTCAACCGGTAGAAACTTGCGTCTGTTCCGTAGGCGAAGGTCCTCACGGGATCGGTGAACTGTCGGGACTTGGGTATAAAGGCAGATATCTCGTTGATGAAAGCTGCATATCGGCCGTCTTCATACCGCCTGCCATCGATGTTTCGATAGACATCGTCCTGAAAGTCTGTGTCCTCTTCAGAAACCACGGACACTGCGCCATATGCGTCCACACAAGTGTCTGGAATAGCTGTGACCTCCTCAACTGGCTGAGCCAGAGCAGACCTGCTGGCCTTGGAGCCTGCCCATGCAGTTGCTGGAGGCACAACTGCTGAAGGCTGTGCACCGAAAAGGCTGGTGGAGCTGTTGGGAAAAGCTCTAGCACCAGCAGTGCTTGCTGTACGTGAACCCTCTGACAGTCTAACAATGCGGTCCAGGGCACGAACAGCAGCACGACGACCCATGTCTGCGTTTGTTTCCGCTACACACCTGTCCAGATGCACTGCGCTGAACCGCGCTTCTAATCAAAAGATGTGGCAGCGTCAGCATACAGAGGTTCATCCCTAACGACCTCAGAAACCGCCCTGGACCATTACGATATAGCATCGCCCTGGAAGTTAGGGTTTGCAAGGGTTCCTTGTGCCTACCTGACCCAGCAGTGCTGTCCAACATGAATTGTGTACCCAAGCGGTAAGCTAGCAACACCCGGACTGGCATGTTCGAACTTTGATGCAAAGTATGTATCTCACCGAGATACTCTCAAATCGAAGACAATGGAGTAACATGTCTAAACGACTTGGTGTCTGCAAGATTGTTACACAACAAAAATGGGACGATCGTTTGGCCAAAGCTGCTCACGGCAAGCAACAAAAAGTTTGTAGCAAAACCCCAATGGGAATGCTGATGGACATTGCATACTTGTACATAGGACTGTGAACGTGGGATCGGCTGCTATGTCATGAACAGCACTACATGTCCGCAGCGCGCAACACCAGCAGCTATGACATTGCAGGTCCCTCAATTGCAAGGCATGGTTGGTCCCACTCACTGAAATTGACCTCTCAATTTGCACATGCCATGCCACTCCACGAACTCTCAAGAGTCAAGCAAGACTCAGACATCTGTATCATGCTCTACATCTGCATCTTAGGGGGAGCTTGGCGAGTGGGAATGACTGAACTTGTTTCCTGAAAGTATTTCACAGCCTCCTTGACACCGCTTCCAGGCTCAATCTTGATACCAGCATCAATCAATGCCATCTCTGTACCAGCAAGGGCGCCGAGCAACATGACCTCATCCATGTTTCCTAGGTGGCCAATCCTGAACACCTTGCCAGCAACCTTTGTCAACCCAACTCCCAAAGACAGGTTGTACTTGGCATAAGCATTCTTGACCACCAAGTTTGAGTCTGTGCCCTGCAGTAAGCCACACCACACACACCTTGGGGACAGATTCACAAGCATTCTGGCTGCAATTTACTACTGCTCCATACGTCTTGTACACATTTCAAGGCTACCCTTGCTTGTGCATAGGAAACATGGATTTGCTTGCTGTGCAGGCACGATTGTTGTTTGTCAGCAATTCATCCCTGCCAAAGTGTCACAAGCGCAGCATGATGCATGCAATTCGCTTGCATTCTGCCACCAGTCAAAGCACGCTCAAAACAAGTGTGATAATCAGGAGGCTCAATGATGATCTCAGCACCAGGAAGAGTGATTTTGCCAGTGACAAGGCAGGTGACTTTCTACTGTTAACCTTTGGAGTCTCAATGACAGTCAGGGCATCAGATCTCCATCTGGAGTCCTTGCACAACAGGTCTAGACCCCACCCCTTTGCAGCCTTCCTGGCGCCCTCTCCCAATCTGCATGGCATGTCCAGTCAGCCACCAGGCATGTCCAAGGGTCAGAAAGTCCTGACAGGCCCCCTATGTTACTGCCCACCACAAACAGAGACTGCCGCAACTTGACAGACTCAAGAGACATTTCACAGCAGTATCAATCGTCCACATCTTGGTGGCAATACTTCAGCAAAATAAAAAACAAGGTTTGCATCTTGACATGCTGGTGCTGTCATTCTTTTCATACTTGTTTGTTTCTTCCTGTGTTGATGCTGGCTCTGGAATACAATCTACTTGATATGTTAGTCATGTAATCTACATCAATGCAGGTATGGCTGCAAGCCATGACATCCACCACATGTCTCTGACTTGATAAAGGCTCATACAGCCAGATGCTGCATGAGACAGTTTGACATGATAAGGCCATGTTGTCAAACCTTGAGCAGCAGGAGGCCGCAGATGCCCTCAGCGTTACATCATGACACATGAGGCAGCAGAAAGCTGACAGTCACTTATGTGATGACTTGTGTGGTGACACTGACCTGTGGTGTCGCTTGATAACATTTTCAAATCCTTCCGCCCTCATGAGCTTCATGGAGGCTTGCATGCCGTACAGCAGGGGCAGGACAGGGGTGTAGGGGGTTTGCCCATCCTTGTTAGTCTTGATCATGTCTTCCAGATCGTAGTACACTCTCTTGAGCTTGGCTGTCTTGCGTGCCTCTAGCGCCTGCACATACAGTGGCTCATAATGCAAGAGCCGACATCACAAAGTTAGGGCATTGGTGGGTGACAGCAGGACTTGTTGCGTGACAGACTTGAAACAGCATCCCTTGCTGATCTGGGTCAAAATGAAGGGCCACACTCATTGCTTCTTCATGCATTCCGTTACTCCAAAAACTGCAGTCAATGTTGTCTGTGACGCAGATGTGCAGAGTACAGATAAAAGAAATGCAGCATGCTACACTTGCAAAATAGTAGCTTCCAGCACACAAATACACTAGACGGCTGACAAACCATTCTTACAATGTGTAGTCTCTGAGTGCCCTCACCTTGTCAGAGACTGCAACAACAGCAAGGCCTGTGGGCAGCGACAGGGCCTTCTGAGATCCTGTGACCGCAATGTCCACCTTCCACTTATCCATCTGGAAGTCCAGTGCACCGATGGAAGATACACCGTCAACCATGAACAAAGCAGGGTGGTTGCAGGCATCAATTGTCTCCCTGATCTTGGCTAAGTCACTAGTGACTCCTGTGGCAGTCTCGTTGTGAACAACTGCCACTGCCTTGATCTTCTTGTCTTTGTCTGCTTTCAGCGCCTGAAGCATGGCAGATGCACATCCTTGACTAGTCTTGACACTGTCCTGCTGTTGATGACCATAAGCAATGATGCTGCTAGGCGGGCACTGTTTCAGCCATGACATTGACACCAATAGGATGCAGAAATCAGAAGCTTTGCAGCATTATGTAGAATATGTTGCATGCATGCACTTGAACCATGTCCAAATGTGTAACCCTGGGTTTGCTGCAAATGACCTGAATGCCAGGATCAATTATTCACTACATTTGCATGCACGCTGGTTATGTGTGATCACAATGTACCTTTTCAAGCCGCGCCTCGTCAACACCATTGCCCCATCTTTCGTCAATGACTTGTACATCTAGCCCAAGCCGCTCCATCATGTCTACCCAAAGCAGACTAAATTGACCATATCTGAAGGTCAGGATCTTATCTCCAGGTGAAAGGGTGTTGGTAAGGCCCACTTCCCAGCCACCAGTCCCAGTACCAGGGTAGATGAATGTAGTTCCCTTTGTTGTGCCAAACAGCATTTTGCAGTCCTCCAGAATGCTGCTGAAAAAAGGGTTGAACCAGGGGTCTCGGTGGTTCTGTGCAGGTCTGTCCATTGCCTGCTGCACTGATGAGTGGATGTTCACAGGACCTGCATCAGCATGCTTAAGATGGGGAACACATCCACAAACACACATGAATACGGCTACACACCCCAGTACACCGTCAGACAGCATGCTTGCAGCATGGGCAAGTGACTACCAGGATAAAGTTGACAGAAGAACTTTGTGCTGCGTACACTTGACTTTCATTGCAAGCTGCACTGCAGAGACAACTAATTTGTGCGCCAATCACTGCAGCTGCAGGTGGACCTACCCGGGACAAAAAGGTGGTTCCTGCCAGGTGGATCATAGCTGTACGGAGCGGCCGTAGCAAAGGCCCGGCACCCAATGCAGCTTGCTTCCTGCGAGCATAAAGGATCGTCATTACTCGATCGATGCACACAACGCGGACCGCGGCAACATAACATGCGTCAACTGACCTGTCCAGAAGATCCGGCTCTCGCAAGTCCCGCAGGCAGCCGTCGCAGGGCATTCTGCCACCTTGTCATAATGTGCGCAGTTTTGTGGAGACTGTACGTCAAATCAGCTGGATAAAGATGTTCCTGTGTTCAGCTGGGTTGACTGCTAAAAGATTGGTCAAATGTCAACTGCAGTAGTGAGTTTATACAAGCCATGTTGCGCAACCAAACGACGTCGCTCCTGTCATCACAACACAGGACCGGATCTGACGTCAGGTAGCACGAAGTGCCAGAAACTGCATACCACCGCAAGCTTTAGCTCCGTGTCAGGTCGCCAGCAGCTTCTTGGGGTAGCAGGATAAACCCGTCGATGGCCGTGCGTAGGCTCGGTCAGTCCGTGACAGACCTGCTGCGTCAAGGCAGTACACTCCCACCAATCATCCGTTTGTGTAATGCACACCAGCGCGGATTTGCGGATTCACCAGAACAGAAGGACGTAAACGGCATTCCAGTCGAGGTGTACACACATGCACAGTTGCGCATTTCCACGGGTGGCAATGCGACCATGCCCACAGTGGCATCATCTTGAGTCTAAACCTTTTCTACCGTGAATATGCCGCTGTTGCGCCAAGCTTGCCAAGCTAGTGTCTTAGCTTGTACGTGCTCAGAAAATGGTGTCACTGCAGGTGCACACTCCAACTAGCGAACGCAAATTTCGTGTTGTTGTGACCAAAGATCTGCCTGGAGACAGATGGCTTCAGATGTTGCTGAAGTCAGGTTGTCAAGTGGACATTTGCAAGCACTCAGATACAATTCTCAGCCAAGACACTATAAAAACTTTGATAGCTGCTGACGAAACACATGGAGTTCTTGGTCAGCTTACAGAGGTTTGTGGCATTTCAACAGCTAGCAACCTTCCTGCTTGCTCCCGTCTTCACCTATCTGTTGAATTGCAAGCGCCTGAGCCCTTTAGACAACCAAGGCATTCCAGTATTTTGCATGATAAACCTTTTGCTGATTGCAGCAATGGGACAGCACACTGTTTGAAGCATTGTCCAAGGCAGGTGGCTCTGTATACAGCAACTATGCTGTAGGCTACAACAATGTTGTTGTGCCAGATGCCAACAAACATGGCATTGCAGTCGGCAACACACCAGGTGACATCAACAACATCGAAAGCAATCTGCTGTGCTGCATCACAAGGATATTTGCCACCTCAACCTGCCCATGTAATACAGCACAAGACTGTCATCACCTGCTGCCAGCACTGCGCATGCTTGGTTCTGATTCCAAAATTTTATCCTGCATTCCAAACCTATTGGACCTTCTTGTGAGCACAAATGTATTGCTGATTTCTCATCGCTTTGAGATGGCAGGCAATGCTGCTGCCCATGCTATGCAGATTGAAGGTGCACAATACTGCAGAAATGTGCTGCATGCTCATTTTGCTGGTGTGCACTGCAGGCGTGCTGACAGAAACAACAGCAGAGCTAGCCTTATCCCTTACTTTTGCGGCAGCCCGCCGTATTGTAGAGGCTGACAAGTTCATGCGAGGCGGCCAATACGAGGGCTGGCTTCCAAATCTGTTTGTGGGCAACCTGCTGCAACGCAAGACTGTTGGCATTGTCGGAGCTGGCCGCATTGGAGCTGCCTATGCACGCATGATGATGGAGGGCCACAAGTGCAATTTGGTGTACTTTGATCCCTACCCAAACAAGTTTCTTGAAGACTATGTTGCTCACTACAACAAGGTTGAATTCTGCATCATCTCCTGCTGCAACCTGCAAACGACACTCAGAAGCAGACCTGCTGATTGGAGGGACAGCTGAGCTGCTTTGCTGACATGTCACTGACATGTCCCAAAGCACAACGCAATGCTGGTCTCTCAGAATGAACCAGAAAGATGCCTATTGTGGTCCACCTGCCTGAGCTGCTGCTTACACTGGCGACGGCCATGTTTGCTGAGCTGTCTCTGAAAATTACTGTGCTGGTTCAGGTTCTAGAGCATGCCAAGGAAGAGACAGTCAGCATCCGCAGGCTAGAAACTGTCGAGGAGGTTCTCAAGGAATCTGATGTATGTTGCCCTCACTCCCATTCTAAGCTGTACATCCTGCATGATTCTCCTGCATGTGTAACTTGGAGCATTGCACAACACAGTACAGTCTTTCTTGTGCCGTACAGGCTACCAGCAACAAGCAAAGTTGCACCATGCTGCAGCTGTATGTTGCACTGACATTTAGCAAGCAGCACAGTCAGGCACACTCTACATGCAGTCAGTTTGTGGTGGCTGTGCTCTCTGTACCGCTGAGAGTGATGGCCAGCAAGCAACCGATCTGACTGCAGGTAGTGAGTTTGCACTGTGCTCTTACTGATGAAACCAAGCACTTGATCAACTCAGAGCGTCTGAGCATCATGAAGCCATGGGCCGTGCTGGTGAACGCATCACGTGGACCAGTCATAGATGAGGCAGCACTGGTGAAGCACCTGCAAAAAAGCCCTGACTTCAGGTCAGGCATGCATCATACCGACTGTCATGTCCCCACTGTAGCACTCTGGTCAAGATACGCATGCATGGCACAACAGGCTGGTCAAGAGCAGCATGCAAAGAGCAGGCAGCAAGATATTCTGTAGTGCACTACATCTTGTTCATCTCGACTGCTGTGTTAGAGCCAGCTCTTCTCAATCCCAAAACACCTATATTTTTACAGAAACTTCCATCCTACAGTGGAAATCTAAACTCAGAAACGCCTGGGGACAGTAAAAACGCGTTTCAACACTGCGGAGATGTTTTAGATGGCTGGAATGGTGGCAAAACAAACTTGAGTGATGGGCCAGTCCTATAGGTTGTTTGTTGCTTGTCCTTGCTGCAGAAGGCATTGCGGTATGATACCTCTCTGCAGGCTCAAGCTTGTCATGCACTCCCTGACCCAATGCCAGTGCAGTTGAAAGCGTTGGTCACTGTCAGGAGCTCCTGCCATGATTGCCTAGAGGCAGGAATGTTTACTTTCTTGTGGCTGACATGGTGTATGAACGTATGCAGAGTGGGACTGGATGTGTTTGAAGATGAGCCCAATATGAAGCCTGGACTGGCAGAGTGTGACAATTGTGTCATTGTGCCGCATATTGCCTCAGCTTCCTTCTGGACAAGGGCAGGCATGGTGAGTATATCACACTTTATGTGCGTGATTTCCCTGTCAACTTAGCTGGATTGAAAGGCATTTACTTGTGTGGAATTGTGACTTCTTTCATGTCGTGCAACATAATGCAGCTTGCAAATGCGCAAGCTCTCATGGTTCATAGCCATGAGAAAGTGAGGCTGCAATGCATATGATGTGAAGCTGTGACCCTGACTTTCTCTGCTTTGCAGGCGACGCTGGCGGCATGCAATGTGACTGCTGTTTTGAAGCAACAGCCGACCACCTCGCAGTCAATGCTTTCCTTTGTTGACGGTCCTTTTGAAAACATTCCAGGAGAAGCGCCCAGCATTGTCAATGCCAAGGATCTGCCCAAAGACAAGTTTCCTCAGTACAGCAAGTAGCTTGAACAGTCCTGCATTTTAGCTTCTGTCCCCCAAGCGATCACGCAATTCTTGTCCTTGAGCTTTTATTTACATCAGCACATTGCTGCTCTGCATAATGCACGTTGGCAGCTTCATGTTGCCCAAATCGCAAGACCTGTTGCAAGACCTGTTGACCAACATTTGCAGACAATTGTAAAACACTTGGTGCGGACTTTGGACTACACCTTGATGCCGTCTGAGGTGGCGGAGCAGGGCTTGCCAAAGGTATACTGGCCAAAGCAAAATATAGAAGTTTAAGTGGTCCTGACCGGCAGGCCCGCCCGGTCATTCACTCCACTTCCCATTGAACTGGCAACCCGCTCAGTAACCCCATATTTAGCTGACAACCCGCTCAGCTATCCCCATTGTAGACTGGCAACCCGCCCAGTAACCCCTTATTCAGCTGACAACCCGCTCAGCTATCCCCATTGTAGACTGGCAACCCGCCCAGTCATTCCCGCAACGGTCGTGGTCATGTAAGTCAGCAGCGCTGAGTACTCCGCTTCTTCAGCACTGCCAATGTATGGTGAATCTTGTTACCATTATATAGACGGACTCTTGCGCGTGTTTGCAAGTATGGGACATAGCGAACGGCAGGTCACCAAGATATACCTCAGTTTCTGCAGCTATTGTCCGTCACAGCAGGTGTCCAATACATAGAACACTTACAAGGTCAAGGGCACAGGCTAGCGAGACCGGCGAGATATATGTATTAGAAGCAAGACTTGGCCTCGGAGGTGCAACATTGCCATCTGACAGTCTGACGACTGCAAGCTGCTTCGACTCACAGGCCTGAGGTCGCTCTGCCTCAGACCTTGCAGTGTCAGAGCATGAAAGACACGTGTCAGAGCATCATCACTGTTTGCCCGCAACAGGTTGCATCAATCTGCAACTTCTGGATGTTGCAAGTGTGGTGCAAGTGTACCTGTGCTAGTCAGGCGCCAGTTCACAAGCAGCCAGTTTTCTGATGATTGTTTGGTATGCAACACTCTGTGGTGTGGCTCTTGCACCTGAAGCATATTGAGCAGCAGCTTTTAGCTATGCTGGTATGAGCAAAAGTTGACAGTTCCTGCTCAACATATCAGAGCATTTCTCAAACAGGCATTACATGCTGACATAGCTTGTCTGGTATCTCGTGGACAGGTATGCTGATGGTGGGTTGCGGAGTCAGCTGCAACTCAGCATGCAGAAGCATGACACCCATTGAGGCGCACTGTGTTTGTGGCTTGAAGCTCTAGGGCTTGAAGGATTTTATCAGCTTTATGGCACATTAATTATCAACCTGTACTCTGTCGTGATCCCGCTCCTCACTCTGAAGTCTCAGCGTCCTGAGCATATGCACAACACAGGGCTGTGCTCCTGCCTCTCTGCCTCTCTTGCAGTGCAACAATATCACAGGTCAAGTACCTTGAAAACACATATGTGCACAACAGAAGCAATGTTTGCAGTAATCTCTTCTGCTGACTGTCGGCTACTGTACTGCAGATCATTGATTAGGTTTTGCATTCCTTGATAGCTTGGGTCTCAGGTACGTGTTCTCGAGGATGCTCTGATGCAGAGTCCGGGTATTGCATTGTTGAATTTACCTAGACGGAACAGGAGTGAGAGCTTGAACTTATGTACATTGTGCAAGACAATCATACATCTTGATGCATACAGAGTTTTTGAGAGCCCTGATGGTGCCCCAAATCAGTGCATGTCTGGTGTAGTGCCCAGTAGCTCTGGCTGGCGCCACAGGATGTTCCTGTCATGCTCGCTGAAAGGCGAAGTCTCTCCTTTTCTTTCCCATTTTCCACTGCACAGTTGCACACAACTGTCTCAGGAAAAGCGATTTGTGCTCATCCTACTGATGTGCATAGCTACAGGAACAGCTGTACATGTACAGATCTACATCTACATTGTACCAAATAAGCTAGACAACAGAATGTGTGTGCCATGACAAGCCCCTGCGTCGAACCCACCTAGTGTAGGTCTTGGTAAGCAACGAGTTGGCCCGTCGAGTCCAAGTCAGAGACTCTCTCGGAGAATCTCCCTGACATGTCCCTGTACAGTTGTAAACTACATGCACCGGCATGCGCACAGCATGGACGCACGCATGTAGAAGCTTGGCTCAAGCCAGCCAATCAGACGATGACCTTGACATTTAATATAAGCTGATGACGGAGACCATTCTGGCCTAGATGAGCATGCCAAGGTGAGCATTCAACTGAGACATATGCAAGGGCCTTATCTGTTAGCTATTCAGTCGGAGTCCGTCAGCAGAGCACACGGCGAACGTACAGAGCCCAACGACAATTGCAATGAGCAATGAGCGCTGACCACAGCCAAATCTACTTTTGTCGGCAAGGACACTCTGCGCTTTCGCAAGCAAAACAGACAAGAGTCTGTGAGTAGGGCGAGTTGCAATCCTTTGCGGTCATGCTGCGTGTGGGAGCATGGCGGCGAGCAATATCTGGTTTGACCAAAGCGCAGGAGAGAGCCTTCGGCGCTGCTGCCACTGCTCCTGCGCAAGGCCTCGATGCAAGCTTGCCTGAAATTTCTGAAAACCACAAGGGCCCTGTCGGAGTTCTGCAGGTGAGTCGACGACTGAGAAGTACCGGATCTGCGCAATCGTTTATGAGCTTATGGCTTGCCATATATGTCCCTCAGCAGCGATCAAATGTTGATTGCAATTGTCCGTTGCATCTCGCGTCGAGCAAAAGATTATCTTGTGATGTAGTGACGATCTGCCGCGCCGTGACAGCCTCGGTTGTTTGTAGGCAGGTTGCCATGTTGCCATGGGCTGCCTGTGAGCACCACACCTTGTAGCAAGCTGAACTTCTGGCTTAAGTGGCAGTGATTCTGGTGTAGGTGCCATCCAGATTGTTGATGGGACCCGGACCAGCAAATGCATACCCTCGTGTGCTTGCTGCCCAAACATTGCCCCTACTGGGTCACATGCATCCCCCCTTCTTCAAGATCATGGATGAAATTCAAGAGGGACTGAAGTACCTTTTCCAGACAGATCTGGGCAACACTCTGCTGATCAGTGGCACAGGACATGCTGGCATGGAAGCTTGCATAGCCAACTGCATTGAGCCTGGAGAGAAAATCGTTGTTGGGAACAATGGCATTTGGGGCATGCGAGTGGCTGATCTTGCTGAGAGATATGGAGGTCAGTGTGTGACTCGCTGCTGGACCACAGCTGTCTTGCGTGTAATCAGGTCAATCGTAAGCTTGAGAACACATTGCAGTGTGGATCCCTGACATGCTGATGCAACGTAATGAACTCCTGCATTGATCAGCAAAAGACCTGGATGTGTACATTCACAGAATGTGCATTCAGCACAGCATCCTGCATAACAGTGAAGCACAGTCTGCTTGCATAGCATGTGTGAGGTATGGTAAGCTGCTGCAGGTGATGTGATTGAGCTGAAGCAGGCACCTGGTAAAAGTTTCTCCTACAAGGAGCTGAAGGCAGCGATTGAAAAGAACAAGCCAGCTGCTCTGTTTCTCTGCCAGGTAGGTCAACAATTCAAAGAGTCAAAAACCGCAATCTGAGCTGGTGCGACAGATGTGCTTGCGGCAAACCTGTAGCCAAGATGTCTTGTTCATGAACACTTGCTGATGTCTGCATGTATTGCTGTCTGTTGAAGAACTGCTACATGTGGCTCTCTAATCTTTGCGTGCTGTTCGCCAGCCACATGCTTCAGCACAGCTGCTTTTTGCTGACAGCCACACATGCCTGTTTATGACATGCAGAACGACTTGACAATGCAAGTCACATGGCATACTCAATGACTTACCCTGTGCATTTGGTTGCCACAGCACCAAAACCTGACACGTGACAACAACATGCAATGTGCAGCGATCTCTTCATTGCAGCTCACCGCTGCCCTCCTAAGTTATATCGACAATAAATGTGAAGACATGCAAAGCTGCTGAACCAGCATACAGTATTTTTCCCAAGGCTGCGTCAGCTGCTGTCTATTTGGGCTGCTCCTGCTGCCAAACATGGTGCCATCATCAAACTTGCAGAAGCACTTGCTACCCTGGACTGATGTGATGTAGCTCTGCAGGGTGAGAGCAGCACAGGAGTGTACCAGAACCTGGAAGGTATTGGCGAGCTGTGCCAGAAGAACGGAACCCTGCTGATTGTGGACACTGTGTGCTCTCTGGGAGGAGTCCCATTCTTTGCTGATGCCTGGGGCATTGACTGCTCTTACTCTGGCTCCCAGAAGTGCCTCAGCGCACCCCCCGGTGAGACAACAGGCAGCAACCTGAAACAGCACCCGTTTTTCCCAATGTTCCTTTACATTGGAATATGTTGGAAGTGTTTCTGGTAGTTGTTGTCAGCAGCAAAGCAAGGTGTTGTTACTGTCAGCAAAATTGGCAACAAGTTCAGTACCAAGTGGTACCCACATGATTTGAACCAAAAATGGTATTGGTTTCATAACGGCTGAGGGGATGTCACAGCATGGACAATGACATGTAGCGCCAAATAGGTCATGCGTGCTGTTTTCTTTGAGACACAAACAGCCCAATCACAATCACATTTTGATGCATGGTGACGCAACAAGTCTGCTAACATGTGGTCTCGTCTCTAATGGCGGGGCAAGTGAGGTAGTTTTGACTGTTGCATGCAGGCGCTGCCCCACTGTTCTTCAACCAGCGCACACTTGAGAAGATTCAGAACCGCAAAACCAAGGTGGCGACATACAACCTGGACCTGAACCTGGTTGGGGACTACTGGGGCTTGTTCGGCAAGCGCTGGTACCACCACACCGGCATGGTCAGCACCTGGTGAGTCAATCCGGCTTGTAGGAAAGAAATGCCACCATGAGTGCGAGAAATGTGTGAATGGCACGTGCGCATCAAGGAGGATGAAGCAATGGCGCTGATGCTGCATGAACAATATTGGCATCACTGCACAAGATGCATATGTGCATAGCTGTTGTTCTTGTGACGTGAAGAACATCCCCAGTGAAGACAGTATCTGGCACTTTACTCAGACAGCTTTGAGTGCGCTGTCTGAGTAAAGGACAGGCACACAGCTCTAGCCTGGCATGGTGTTGCAATGTGCCAAGCCTGAGCAACAGCTTTCTAGTGTTGCTCAACAAGGTTGCTTTCGCCCATCCCCACTGCAACATAATGTCAACTTGTATGAAATGTCTCAGCTGTTTGGCATGGCAGGTATGCTATGAGGGAGGCTCTGGCTATCTCCTCTGAGGAGGGGCTGAAGGAGCAGTGGCAGCGACATGAGAACATGCATCACATGCTGTGGGATGGCCTCAAGTCCATGGGCCTCAAGTCCTTTGTGGAGAACGACAGCGAGCGTCTCATCACTGTCAACACCATCACGGTGAGACAGGGTGCTTCTGGCTGTTGTCGATTAGTGCCCACCACACTTGGTGTAGCCTGCTGTGCGGAGCATGCCGGCTGCCTTGGTGTCAAAGTCACGGGTAGAACATGTGGCTGGTGCTTTGCTACTTGTGCCTGTACATGTCGCACTGAGCAGGCCATTGATGTAGTGCCGGTGTTTGTCATGTCAGTTGCAAGCATGAAGCTCTGTCATCAGCAGCTTTTATTTGCAGTTTTGGCTTCAATTCCAGGTCTGAAGGCCTTGCCACTAGCCGTGCAATACTGTGACATCAGCCATGCCCTACTGTGACAGGCTTGCTTTGTTCTTTAGGTGCCTGAAGGCGTGGATTGGGCTGCTGTCATCAAAAATGCCATGGACAAATATAGTCTTGAGATTTCTGGAGGTTTGGGTGGTACTGCTGGCAAGGTGTGGAGAGTCGGCCTAATGGGATACAACGCACAGCCAGCAAAGGTGGAACTGGTGCTGGCTGCTTTCAGGGATGGCCTGAAGCAGCAGGGCAAGCTCAAATAGACCAGCATGACAGCAACATGCTCAAAGATGCAGGCATTATGATGCATGCAGTCCAGAATACCGCGTGTGAACAGTTTTGTTCAAAGTATCGTAAAGAAGACTTGAGTTGCTGAGGTTGATAGTCATTTTGAGTGAGGGTGATATTGACCAGAGTTCTTTTGACAGCTGCTGTCATGTGGTGACATCAACCAATTCTTTTAGTTTCGAGCTGCGGGATGTCTCTGCATCAATGTGTAATCTGTCGTGCACCCCAGGTCAGCAAGCATTTTTCTAGGCGGGTAAACTGTACTTTTCTGTCTCCACGATTTATCGCCTTGCACTTGATTACCCGCGAAGTGCACAAAAGCTCATGCTGTAAAATATGCTGAGTGCTGCATGACCTGCTGTAGTGAGCGCAAGCAGTCACTGATGGCATCACGGTAGACAACA
>JAABUO010003636.1_pt1 | contig 18343 bp, 22 predicted proteins | sample 5559291 | NCBI WGS metagenome assembly JAABUO01 (sample SAMN10711878, study PRJNA513372) | rock metagenome | isolation source: Antarctica rocks | place: Antarctica: Victoria Land, Finger Mt sud | reverse complement strand
GCACATGGGGACGACGCTGGCTTCTCGCCAGAAGATGAAGAGGAGCAACAGGCATCTGATGCTTCCCTGGATTCTCCCCACGAGACAGCAGGATCCCCTACAGCACCTTCTGACCTTGCTGGGGACCAGCCCACTGCTAAAGGGGACCAGGGTGTCGTCTCCAGGGATGAGCCCATCCTCAAAATGCCCTCTGGGGATGGTGATGCAGCAGAAGAGGGCTGGGAAGGTCTTCATGACCAGGATGTGCCAGCTGCTGAACATGAAGACAGAGCAGCTCATCCTGAGGATGAAGTAGCTGACCCTGAGCGCAGGGCAGCTGAGACTCAGGTGGGGCCCAGTGAGCGCGAGGCGCATCTGGAGGCTCAGGTGGAGGCTTTGAGGAGTGAGCTGGCTTCCAAAGACACTCAGCTTGCCTCTTTGACACAACAGCTGGGTGAGTTCACTAAACAAGTCATTCCCGTTGCTTAGTAGTTCGCTCTTTCAGCCTAAACCCTAATTCGCTCTTTCATTCATTCAAAGGTTTGTTCGTTGGTTCATTCACACATTCATTCAGTCAGTCAGTATGTGTCTTCCCTTAGGGTCAGGTATGTCCAGTCCTCAGTGACTCCCAGTGTGAGGTCCTGTGAAATATTATGGGACATATGGTGTAGCCTGTTTCTGGCCCCTTTTGCATGCTACAAATGTCTCCGTGAAAAGTGAGGAAGTGGGTTGCTTGGCTATATGTAGGATTTTACCCTGAACTACAAACCTTATATACTCTTAATGCTTTGTATCAATGGTGCACAACAAGTGCATGTGCAGTTGCCACTGGATAATTAAGTGCAACAAAAGCATTGTCCATGTCTGCTGCAATGTCTTAACAGAGCAATCAATGAGGTCCAACATCAAGCTATGCTTTTGCTGTGAATTTTTTGTTGCTCAACCTTTGCTGCCTGTCCACAGGAGAGCGAGACTCAGCCTCTGCTGAGCTCTCCACTGAGAAGTCTGAGCTGAGCAGCTCACACCAGCAGTTGAGTTCTGAGCTGGAGGACTCACGGCGGCAGCTGAGCGCAACTCAGGACGAGTTAGATCGCAGCGCTCAGGCTGCTGAGTCATGGCAGAGTCAGCTCGCTACCCTTCGAATCTCCTCAGCTGCTGAGATGGCTTCCTTGAGGCAGCAGCTGACTGAGGCTGGTGCGCAAACAGCTGAAGAGGAGGAGAAGGCTCAGGCAGCTCACCGGGCTGCTGACAAATGGAAAAGCCAATTTGAATCGGTGCAAGCAAGCAGCAAATCAGCCGCTGCTGCTGCAGCTCAGGTGAGGGAGTCTAAACGCAATACATGTTGCTGTCTGGCTGAAAATGGTGCTTGATATGAAAATTGTGTGGTGACTGCTGATCTGTGTCACAGTGTACAGTGAGAAGCAGAAGTGTGCATGCTTGCAGCAAGCCAGTATCATTGTCCACTCCACCCTGTGATTCAGATTAGCAGTCAGCAGGCAGTGCATTTGTCATGCATGTAGTCTTGACACTCCACATCCACAAGGACTGCGACGGTATGCTTTGACTGACTGGCTTGTGATGTGTCGGGATCTTGCCCTCAGAGTAAAATCTGTCACCTCTGTGAATGTGACGACTTGAGTGATGAAGCGGCTGGAATTATTGACACGCTGAAGAAAATATCGATATGCCAGAGAAAGTGTTGATATGCTCGAGAAATAAAAATCTGAGGGGTGTTTTGATGAATTGCAGAATGAAGAGGAGCTGACGCGGGACCTTGCCAATGCACAGTTGGAGCTGGCGGCCACCCTTGAGAGCCACCGGGCCGCCCTTGCTGAGATCCAAGGTGGGTTTGCTTCATACATTCCTAAATGCATGCATTCAGTATGTGAAATGTACACATGACACATTGTGTGACACCCTTGCTAAGATTCAAGGTGGGTTTGCTTCATAAATCAACACATGCTTGCATGCATGCGTTCAGTATGTACGTTAAAACCTGTAGCACATCTTATAACATGTACAATACTGGAATTATCTCAAATGTGATATAGGACAACATAGTACATATAGACTCAAATCAACAAAATATTCAGCAACAACGTGTATGCATATTGTGTTATTTCTTTGTAGTACAAAGTTTGTGCGTAATAACAAGGGTGTATGTATATTGTGGTGTTTTTTGCCGCTGTAGGACTCAAAGAGGAAGGGGTGTTGCTTGCTATGTGCCCTGCTTAGATGAGCTTTTTTGTTTTCATCTATCCAGATTTTTTTGCTAATATTCCTTTGACAAAAGGAAATGATTCATGCTGCCATGGTGCAGAATCCTTGAATGAGGCGCAAGAGCGGCTGACAGCTGTCACGTCCCTCGCTGATCAGGTTGCTGCCTCATCATCTGAGCTCGACTCGTTGACTCAGCAACGGGACAGCGCTGAGGTCAAATCTGATGAGCTCTCTGAGCAGCTAGACTCGGCCGCCGAGCAGCTCAGGGGCTCTGAGCTCAGGTGCAGTGAGCTGAGGAAGGAGGTTGAGTTGTTGAAGGAGACTCACGCTCATCAAAACACCAACTCTGAGTCCAGGCATGCTGAGCTCAGTAAGCAGCTTGAGGAGACAAGAGGTGCTCACGCCAGACTTGAATCTGAGTATGAGCTGCTGACTCAGCAGATGAGTGGGGATGGAGCAAAGGCCAGTCCCCAATCAGCAGAGTCGCCTCAGAGGAAAGCTCAAGCGCTGTTTGAAGAGCTTGAAGACTACAGGTAAGAGCTGCAGCAGCGCTTTTCTTTCTCCTGTGCTTCATGTCTCAGAAGCGACAATGGCCTCTGTAAATAACATCGTGGGTTTTTTCACATTTATCAAAGTTGAATTACTACTGCTGGCAAATGTGTGTACAAGGTTGCTGTTCCTGTGCATCTGCTGGCCCTTGTCACTACATGAAGCTCTATTGGCAGCAAGTATGGCCACTGAGGGGGGAGAGGGGTGGGGTCTGTCGAATGTCACGTAACGCCTGAGATGTTGCATTCAGTCAGTCCGAACAGAAACAGGTCATCTGGAGTGACATGTGTCTGTCTGTGCTACATAAAAACCCTAATTCCTAAACCCCGACCCTGCAGGAGCAAGATGGGCTTGGCCGATGCTCGCATCATTGACTTGGAGGAGGAGAAGGCTCAGCTTGAGGAGGCTAAGGCAGCTGCTGAGGCAGCTTCCAAGGAGGCCTTTGCTCTCAGAGAGAAGCAGACTGAGCGCATCAAGAGGACTAAAGCTGGCGGTCCTGGTGGTGAGTCAGCAGTCGATCTTCTTCCTCTTTGGTCTTATGCCCTATAACCTGGTGTATCATATTCTTCTTCTTCAGTCTGTATGCGCCCGCTAAGTTGCTTTATACAGATGTCAATCGTCGGTCTTGATTAGGAATCAGGGCTTGGGGTCTCTGCACTTGCCTGCATAGCTGGGACACACAGGAATTGATGATGAGGATGACTGTGCACCTAGCTGCTGCATGTGGTATTGTGCATGCCTGCCGTGCTATTTTATGAGCTAGAGTTCAGGATCAGACCTCCTGTACGCATTTGCCTAGCTGCTGCAATCTGCCCGAAGCACCACTTTGCACTAACAGCTGTCAGCAAAAACAAATTCCATCTTCACCCATTCACTCATCAAACACATGTCTTCAAAAAGATTATGCAATCCTGAGTACGTCCCTGTAGGTCCTGTTTTGGCAATCCCTGTTCCAGCAGCGACAATTATCTCGGCCAACTGAAGCCATGCTCAACACAACATTGGCGCTTAACAGTCAACTGTTGTGTGCAAGATGACTGCAGTCAGCCTGAATGATTGTCAGTGCTGGAACAGGGATTGCCAAAACAGTTGCGTGCCACAGCCAAGTCAATGGGCACCTCATGGCATGCTAGCTTCTCTTGGTAGCAGAGGATTGCACAAGTCATGCATGACTTGCAAATGCACGCACCTTCACCTCACCATTCCTGTCTGATGTTTTTTTGACATTCAACATTGGGGGCTATCTCTTCCTCTTCCTCTTCCTCCTGCGCTACATAGTGCAGCATGTATGTGTACACACAATGTCAGGTGTGTGTCTGTTAACAATGATGATTTAAAATGCAGGTCTGGCTGTCGTCACTGCAGAGAGAGAGGACGCAGTACGCAGAGCTGAGCAGCTTGAGTTTGAGATGCGTGAGCTGAGAGCTGAGTGCAAGTCGCTCATGGACCAGCTTCAGGCACAGTCAGCTGCTGACACAGCTTCCATGCAGCTTATTGAGTCAGAGCTCAGCCGCTCGCGAGTTGACTCAGCACCTGCCCAGGCTCCAGACTCGCCTCCGAGTCAGGCTCCCGTCTCAACTCAGGGCGACAGCTCGGAGCTGAGTGGCACTGAGCTGACTCGGCAGCTTGAGGAGGCTGCAGTGAAAATCTCTTCTCAGGAAGCTGACATTATCAGTCTTCATGCTCAAGTAGTGACTCGCAAGGCTGAGTTTGAGAGCAGCAGAGCCGCTTTGAGCAGTGAGTTGGCTTTGATGACCCAGCAGGCTGAGCGAGACCAGGCCACTCAGCGGGCTGAGTCATCGTTTGCTGAGCGGGACACCTTTGCTGAGAAGGCTCGGGAGCTTGAGGCTGAGCTTGCTGAGTCAACTCTGAGGACTGAGTCCTTGAGTGCTGAAAAGGAGGAGCTGAAGCAGCAGCTGGAGGGGCTGTTAGCAGGGGCAAAGCAGAGTTCAGAGGCCCAAGATGAGGTGCAAAAGCTGCAAGGGCAGCTGAGTCAGCTGCAGGAGCAGCTGCTGCAGAGGGAAGAAGAGGTCAGGAGGCTGGAAGAAGAGCAAGGGCAGCTGCACCAGAAGGTGCAGAGTTTGGAAGAAGAGGCTCAGGAGAGCTTTGAGCAGCTCACTGGGAAAGAGGAGGTATTGATGCTCTCATGCACTCTATGTGAGCAGAGGCTTTATTCACCTTCTGCTTTAAGATGTGCATGTCTGAGTTTGGCTGCTTGGACCATGTCGCATGTTACAGTCTGTAGAGATTTGCAGTGTACAACAGCATCTCTTGCAAGACTGGCTCCTGTGACCATGAACCCCACATGGGGGCTCATGGTTGCAGTAGCCCCACCCTACGCAAATAACGTTCCACCCTTTTCTGTCAATAGTGATTGGTCACCCTTCTGCCAATTAATCTGTCCCTACTAGTCAGATTGGCTTGCTTGATGCTACCCACCATCAATGCATGTCAGGGTGTTCAACGTGGCTGTCTTGCTGTGCAGGAGTGTGACAGGCTGGAGGCTCTTCTGGAAACTGCTAGAGAGGGCAACGCCCAGCAGGCCTCCAAGCAGTTAGAGTCCCTGCATGCTGACCTGGCAAGTCTACGACAGCAGCTCATGAGCTCTGAGGAGCAGGTACAGGCCCTCGAGCAGGATCTCCAGGTATGTGCTAAAACTTAAAACGTTACAGGTCCAGAGTTCAAAGCATGTGCTGTTTTCTCTCTGCATAACAACCCCCACACTGGCTTGGCAACACTTGTATTTTCCACCTGCATAGGTTCAGGGCATAGACCTGACTGACCCAAATTGATCTCAACTTGACCCCTGCTTTCATCATGTTTCTTCCAATGTGTCTCGCTTACTGAAAGGCTGAGCAGTACGTTTGTCACTGCTGCAACCTGGTCTTGTGCCTGTGCTTCAGCATGATCTGCCTGCTGGGGTGAGCAACAACTAAGTATATCAAGTTGCTGTTCATCCAGGATCAAGCTGGCTCATCTGAGGCTCTCCAAGCCGCAGAGGAGCAGCTGAGTCAGGCAACTCAGAGAGCTGAGTCTCTGAGTGCTGAGCTTGAGAGCTCACAGGGTGAGTCCAGGCGGCTGAGGCAGGAGTTTGAGCAGCAGATTGAGACGCTGACTCAGCAGCTGAGGGACCAAGTCAAGGAGAAGGATGATGCTCTGCAGAATGCCTTGGCTGCTGAAAAGGCCAAAGATAGGGTGTGGACACAGGACCTTGATGCTCTTTATGGCAACAATGAGAATCATCATGGCATGCATGCTATCAATTGCTTGCGTACTAAATTTCATCCGTTGGGTTAATTCTGCATGTTGCTGAGCCTTGCCTGATTTGAGCTGAGACCCTAAAGTCATAAACTTGTCCTCTGCTTGCCTAATGTCCTCTCCTGCTGTTTTGGAAAAGTGGGACCAGCACTCCAACTGTCGTCACGCGCTGTTGAATCAACATCAAACATCTGTGTGAGTCACCTGCTGTGCCATTGCAGGTGGACATGGAGGTGGCAGCAGTGCGTGCCCGGATTCAGGATCTGGAAGTTGACTTGGCTGCAGCTGAGGGTGCAAGGGATGAGTTTGTGTACCACCTATCCCCCAAGAAGCCCCCCAGGCCGGCAGGCTCCCCCGCCCCCAAGGCCAATGCTGATCAGCTCAGAGCTGCACTCAAGGTATGCCACTCGGATTTTGAGGTGCTACTCAGCATGTCTGGTTGGAAGATTGGCGCTTACCAGTCAAGTAACTCTGATGTATATTGTTGCTAGCCTGCGCGCACCAGCAGCCAGTGTGTGTGGTCTTTTTGTTCAGCAAGCCTGCACACTGAAAGCTGTTTTGAAAGAGGGACATGAACTGCTGCTGTTTCTCATCTCAAACTCAAAATAAGCTGCAAGCATTCTAAAATGACATCCAAAGCATGACACAGGTGCATCAGCTCATCTGCCCTAGTCACTGCTTTGCAGCTGACAGCTGTTTGCCACCTAGTTCAATACAGCAACAACTGATTCCTATAGTGTGTCACCCAGTGCTTGGAGCATGAGGCAAATGACTGATACACTGTGTAGTAATGTGCAGGCTGCAGATGACTGTGTCGCTCAAGAACAGAAGACCATTGTGTGGTTCAATGCATGCATGTGTGCATGAAGCAAATGACTGATTGGATGTGTAATGATGTGCAGGCTGCCCGGGAGCATGCAGTGGGCTTGGAAATGTCTGCAGAGAGGGAAATGGCAAGCGCTGACGAGGCCTATATGCTGCTGGGTGAAGCTCACAGCACTGTGAGTACTCCTCATCATATACATATACCGTATGAAATACAACATATATAATAATGATATATATAATTTGAGGTTTAATGTAAATATGAAATTAATGCAAGATCAAAAACACCAAAACGAAATGAGATACAGTACAATGCAGTGGTTACAATACAACACAACTTGTAATGGTCTTAAGTGACATTTATAATTGTGATTGTCACGCCTTGTGTCACTTTGTGCCTTTCAGTATGGGTGCAGGACCCTAGCTGGGGAGCAGCAAAAGAGTGTAACCTGTTACATGGGCCGTTGTAGTAGGCCTTACAGGGATGCACAAGACAGGCTGCTCTGGAGAGACAAGACTTGTCCTGCACGTACCTAGCTCATCATGAGCTGGAAAGCGTTGATTTATTATTATTATTATTCTATGAGCCATTGAACGCCTTTCCATCAATGGTTTTGCTACTTTCGGCACCAAAGCTGTCTGCAGCAGCAAGAATGTATGACACTCAAAGGCAGCGCTCAGATGAAAGGCAACATCAGGACATACTGCTCATCGAACCTGCATTGCATGACGTCAAATGGCCTTGATCAAACATAAAGTCCTGTCCTTGTATTGCATGTCACGATCTCTTGTCCTTGTCTGTATGGCTGTGTCTGTTTGTATCTGTATGGCTGTGTCTGTATTGTGCTGCTGCTTGCCCATGTTCAGCTATCCCCCGAAAAGCTTCCAATCATTGTCAAATTTCTAAAATAGTCAAATTTCTAAATCCAAATTTAGATTGGATTCTAAATTTCGATTGCATTTGCTGCAGATGGCGTTATATGAGGCTGTCCTTCTCCAGAACGACTTGGACCCTGAGTTTGTGCGAAGCCTCAATGCGGGGGATGCAAGCTTCTCAGGCGATGATGAGGACGACGCAGTTGAGCTGGCATCGGTGGCCAGCGCTGCTGGGGATGAAGACGCAGTCCCCAGTGAGTCTGGAGATGATGCTGGAGTCCCCGGCGAGCTTGGGGATGACAGTGCAGTCCCTGGTGCAGCTGGGGATGAAGCCCCTGAGTCCAGTCCCAGAGGGGAAGCAGAAGGTAAGCTTACGTCTGATCAGAACAAGCCATAGCATGCTGACTGTACAGTCTTGCACCTACTGCACCTCGCAATGTACAGGCCAATGCTTGCGGGTCAGTATGTTACGCACTATGCAATCTCATGTTTCAGTGTGACCTGGAACACTTCACTCCTGTTTGGCCTCTGCCCTTCCTTTTTCATCTCTCTGCACCATGCGTTGAGCAGCATGAGGCTTCCTTCTGCAGTGAGTGGCCTGACATGAACAGCGCCAGAGTGCTGACATGGGCTGATCATCAAGGCCTGCTTGGCTATGCACAACCTGCCTGACAGGTTGTCAATGCTATGCAGGCCAACAGGACTTTGGTAGTCCAGCGTCATCACCCAATGTAGCCCAGGGCAACAAGGGTCTCCACACTGGTACAGGCCGCACAGGCCAGTCAGAGGACTTCTTTGATCGCTCTGCAAACCTCTCCAGCGCAATGCCAGGCAATGCAGAAGAGCCCATGGAGCAGGATCCTGGCTGCAACAGCCCCACAAGCTCAGGCCGTGTAGGGCAGTCAGAAGAGCCCTTGCTAGAGCCGTCAGCTAGCCCTGTTGCCATTCGTTTCATGCAACCCCCCTCGCCAGCACACCAGCAGGAGATGTCTCTAGACACCTGGGGGGTGGGGCAAACTGCCAGTGGGGTTGATGGGGGGGTTGAAGGATGGGAAGACGAAGATGACTGGTGGAAACAGGATAGCTAATGTTTCGCTTCTGATTCCAGAGTCCCAGCTGTAGAAGCAGTCAACCACTACAATTTGAGTTTATGCTGAGTCCATGAGCACCACCACTGGTGTGCTGTGCTCATGGCCACTTTGTTGTTGGCGAAATAGGTCATAGGTAAATACAAATATACATGCTAGCAACAGCTGATGCATAGTTTTCTGGCGTGTCGACCTCGAAGGCTTTTTGGTTTGGGACGTTAGGCAAATATGTATATTTACATGACTGACCACTGAATTTAGGCAAGACTCTCCGCCAAGTAAGAATTGTGCTCCATGAAACAGTCGCTCATGGCTCACTTCAACGGACCTTCAACGGACAGGCAAGCTGTGCACAAACCTTGAAAGGCAGCGCATGCGATAGCGGCAGAACGCGGGTGCTGTTCAGTCTGAGCAAGGTTTGCAAATCGCCCTCTGCTCTGCGACGCAGCACACGCCTCGCACGCTCCAGTGCCTACTGTCACAGCAGCACCGACGGACCTGAGGCCAGCCTTTGTCTACGCTCATGACAAAGATTATGTCCTTGATCATAACGGCGTCAGGAGGGTTCTCCGGGAGCTGTCGCGGGTGGCTCCGCGGCATGACTTCTTGGTTTGCAACCTTTCAGAGGGAAGCATGACCCTCGAAGTTCTGAATACTTTGCCATCAAAGCTTGAAAGTGTTTGTGGAAGTCAAATTGTTGCTCTTGCAACTCCTGGGAAGAGATCGAGCCATTGCTGGATCACCTCTTGGGAAAGCACGTTGTTCAGTACCTTGACCTCGGCAACAATTGGTTTTCCAGCTTTGGAGACTTTGAAGCAGGAGAGACGACTGTCAGAGAAGTTCAAGAGTTTCGGCAACAGGCTGAGCTTGCTTGGCTTTGATAGCAATCCCTTCACTGGGAATTCTGACAAAGATTACTGGTTGCGCAATGCTAGAGCATTCAAGCAAGAGGCATACGGGTGCAGATACACTGAGGACTGACAGCTCAGAGTCATGCTTTTGTTTACCCAATTTGAGCACTGCAGGGCTTTTGCAGCAAGACACAACAGTTTGATATTTAGTCAGGGCCATTACCGAAGGATTGTGAGATGTTTTTCCAGGCAAAGCTCCTTCTGAAAAATGTCCAAGAGATCAGCGTAAAAGTCAGGCCACAAGGCCATACAAGTAGGCTTGTTGTGCTTCTTGGCTTGCTTGCCCTTGTTGGCGTCTTGAAACCATGTGCAGGTGCTGCATGTACAATGTCTGTCAACATGTGCATAGTCTTGCTGCTAAGGTATATCTTTTAGGTACATCTCAGTGCCACATCAGAAGGCAATACAGCCTTTCCATGAAGTGCTTTACTCTAGCTGACTTCATGCCAAAAGGCACTCTGTGGGCACGTTGGATTTGGTTGTGGCTTTGTCACGTGTAATTGTCAGCGTGTTTGACATATAACTCTGCACTGACACTAATTCGTTTTGAGCTTATGCTTTGCTCCCAAATGAGCATGCTTTTGCATGTTCAGCAGAATGAGGAGTCACACTGATCAGATGTCAATCACAGCGTTTATGATCTTGATGCTACTGGCTTCCTGTTTCTGGCCATCATGACCGCAAGCTGTTTTGTGAAGATGAAGTGCTGCATTGTCTATGTGCTGAGCAAGCTTGGGGTCTAAGCCTTGGACCAAAATTACCAATTTGCTTGGATCTGAAGTAGCAGAATTTGCTGTTGCGAAAAGCCATTCTAGCAGGTCAGTGCAAAAAACTCAATTGAGTAAAAGATGTATAAAAATGTAGGTTATGGAACGATGGGTGGCGCACAGGCAAGGGCAAAGGCCAGCGATGTTATAAAAGTGAAAAAAGCTGATGCCTGGATCCATGCTGCATGCACTTTTGCATCTAGCGGAGCTCTGAGGTGACAGTAGATTGCAGAAGCAGTTCGAATTGGACTCAAGGCATGCTGTTTACATCTTGCAGAAATGTGCAGATTCAAACATCCGCAGCCTGATTGCCTTTTATAATCCATAGGTATCCAGGCAAGGTCTCATGTGGTATATGCATGGCAGAGTTCATGATATTTCAGTAACAGACTTCATTAGCCAACTCTGGACAACACGCAAGTGATGCAGAGCATTTGTATCACCCCATTGGTCACAGCACCAAATATGACATTCTTGAGCAAATGTCTCAAAGTTTGCTGAGTATGAGTCGTGCTGATCAGTCATCATACAGCCTGCACACAGGTCAGCTAGTGTGACAGAGAGCAGGTTGTTCCTGTTTGCTGTGCCCTATAGCACTACGGTGAAAATTCGCTAGGCTTGCAGTCTCAATGGAGTTTGCTTGCTGAGAGAGCTCGTTGCTTGATGGCTGTGAACATCAAAGCTGTGTGTTGAGGTTGAGCTGTTGTGCCATCCAGCAAGCCTTGCTTTTTGTACCATGTCTGCTCGGACTGAACTCATTACTTCACGGCTGTGAACATCAGAGCTGTGTTCTCAAAATGAGCTGTTTCGTCGTGCAGCAAGCCTTGCTCCCTCAACACAGCATGCATCACCTGCATTTGCGCTTACTTAGATATTTAATCTACATGATCATGTGAAAGCAGGACACACACAGGCTGTGCGCAGTTCACGTCTGGACCTCATGCAGGTTAAGAAGGATTGTGATAGCACAAACAAGCAACAAAACATTTGCTGAGCTCAATCACAATTTGACCTTTATACATGTACTGCAGACTCATTCATGGCTGCTCAGTCTGAGTGCATGACAGCATGCTCAGTGGCAATGCTTGACATTGATGAAACATGTTGATGCTCAAGGCAAATGCTGAGGCTCAAATGCTCACACGTGACACTCACATTTAGCGGCAATAGTAAAAGCAGATGCACAGTGCACCGCGTTTTGTTTGAGCAAAACCACTCTGCAGCCAGTCACATGTGGCCAATCATAGGCACAGTGACTGTGACCAACAGTCAGTAGTGGTGATACTATCAGCTGCAAGCTGGGCCAGCGTAAGCTGGCTAGGTATGAGGTCGGGTCTTGCTTCTCCAGAACAGTTGAACCCAAACATGCTTACCAAACGCCTGTGGCTTGTGACTACACAAGGATTGGCCTTCTGACAAAAGTGTACAATGAAGGCAGCAAAGCGGGATTGGGTGCAGGACCTTGAAGGCCAACTCAAATGTTGCATGGAGACCTCTGTCATACATGATACAAGGACATACCTGCGGAGCCTCTTCATATATGTTCTCCTTGCCGGTTGCTTTCAGCTTGTCAAGGAGGGGTCTGGACTGCCCGTTTGGTCCAAGCTGGAATGCAACCAGATCAGCAAATGGGAAAGTCATGGGATGACTGTAGGCAGTGCAGTGCGCATTACTGAAGTGTGCGCATTTCAGGTCTTGAAGAAGCTGAAGAGGATTGCCAAAACGCCAGGGCGTGTAAGGGGATGGTGGTGGACCCTGATCCCCTGCTATTCGCCTAGCCACTTCACTGAACATCTGCACTGCCATTATGACTCATGATGCCACTTGCTGATGCTTGTGCAATTTCTGCAAATCAATGCGTTGAACTCACTGATGGACTCATGCCTTGCTCTACTCTAGATGAGACAGTTCCCAATCTCTTGCGCGCTCTTGGGATGCTGCAAACAATCTAGCAGCGCAGCGCAGCGCAGCGCAGCACAGCCTTCAACATTGCAATACACAAGCTGAGCACGGAGACATAAAACATGCGGGTAGAATTTACTGTACTGCCAGGTAAGGATGCCTGACCTCACCTGACCAAATTGGTAGTGTTCCAAAGGAGCCCAGACTGTGGCCACATACAGACCTCCCGACTTAAGCACCCTGTGCGCCTCTTGTAAAGCCTTCTGGTGGTCAGGCATAAACATCAAGCCATAGCTACAAGTCACGGCGTCAAATGTGTTATCGCCAAACTCTTGCAGGTGCTGAGCATCTGCAGGCTGAGCAGTGACATTTGTGACACTCTCGGATGCTGCATACTCGCTGATCAAGCTGACTGAGGCAGGAGATAGGTCAGTGGCGACAACCGAGGCGTTGGGAATGGCCTTTCCAAGAGGCACAGCTGGAGTGCCTGCATTGCTGGCAAGGTCCAACACTCGAATCCTTCCGTCTGCAGGTCAAAGTTACTGCAGTCAGGTGTGCTCTCAGCAGTCTGTGCTCCCGTCAGGAAGAAAAATTCGCACACCTGCTTGCGATCCACTCACCTGGCTTGCAATGCTTGACGACAGCATCTATCACTTGCCGAAAGTTCGGCTCTGTCAAGCCCTTGCGAATAAGAACCTCCGCGTACGACGGAGAGCTCCTGTCCCAGTGAGCCTTCGATTGGGCAGTAATCCAAGCGACATCCGGCGGATGTTGATCTGGATTCTGGTGCTGGTGCTGGTGCTGGTCCTGGTGCTGATGTTGATGCATGATGTACAGTTGCAGCTGCTCCAGCCTGTGGCGAAGTCTATGGCGCCGTTGGCGTCACGATCACTGTGCCTACAGCGAGCGTTACGATTTGTCTGTGGATCTCAGAGACACGTTCCACTAATTTGCAGAGCTTGGTAAAACGCCTGGATCATGGCAGTGACATTTTGCTTGTCAGGCCTACTAGTTAATCAGTTCAAGTGTTGGAAAATCAGTTAAATGGTTTCCTTATAGATTGGATCTCGGAGACACGTCCCCAAGGATCATCCATGATGCATGCATGGTGCACTGGTTTGCAGAGCCCGGTGAAATGCCTGGATCGTAGGTACTGTGGCAGATACAGTATGCAGTCACGCAAGGCTGTGTTAGGCTGCGCAATGAACTGAAATGCATTGAAACGAATCTCGGAGGCTATGTTTACAGTCAAGTAGAAACTGCTGACGTCGAACACTGTTGCAAAACATGTTTGTACATCTGTAGCGTCTGCTGCTGACTGTTGGGTCGAGGCTGACAGTCTAGACAGCCGGCCACGAGCTCAAGCACAACGCATGTAGAGCTGAGATCGGAGGCTGTGTCAGTGGTTATACCTATATCAGCAGTGAAATGGTTTGGGGCCTTTGAGACAGACATGTGCTGAAACATGTGCAACTTTGCTTGGACTGATACTCATGTGCACCAGAAATGGGCGTCATTCTGTCCAAAATGTTGCAAAGCAGTCTTCTGCAGTGCACCTCGAGTGAAAGCTGCAAGGTTTCAATTTGGAACTTGGCATACCGTACCGACGATAACGTTGGTCCTTTTAATAAATAATTGCTTTGTGGTGCGACCCCAATTAAGCTTTAATAAGAAAAATCATTTCCTCTTCCCACCATACTTAAAATAATCGATAATGGCAATAAAAATGCAATTTTGAGCGCGCATTGATCTATGGCCTACTGCAGAGCGCTCGGGACGCTGCGGCATCGACGGCCACATGACCTTTGATATGCTTGTGAGTGATTCTCGCGAAGTCATCCCTGAAAAGCCAGTCGAGCCTGTTGCGCCTTGGTTTTGGCCAAACGAAAGACACAGTTCCTGATTTGGTTGACCCGAATTTGCCCGAATTCTGTCTTAAGCCAAAGCCTGTGTCCAAGGTGTTGACAATATGAGTGTATGCACATGCTGCACAGTGTTGTTGTTGAAGTCAAAGCAAAAATTTGTGGTGTGCCAAGCCGACCAACCTGTAATAAAGTGCATTGAATTTATTCCTGGGCCTGCCGACCTTCATTAAAAGTAAATAAAAATCGTTTTTAGGGGTTTTTATTAAAAAAAGTCTTTTCCAATATTCTGGGGGGTGCGACCTTACATATAATTTGGACCAACTTTATCGTCGGTACGGTAGCCACCATTATCATTCCAGACACTGTAGCAATGGCAGGGTACAGTGAAAGCTGCATGGCAGCTTCAGACTGCAGACTATGCAAACAGCTCAAATGGGTGGTCCGAGCAGCACTGTCCGTGCTCTTTAGCACTGATTGCTTACATCCATGCATTGTGATATTATAACCATGGTTGATGATGTGATTGATCACCTTGACCTACAATGCAAGTCTAAGCCTGGACAGTGATCATCAACAGCAGCATTCTAGCTGCTGCAACTGCCTTACATGACCAAACAATATCCCTGTGATTGCTGCTGCATTGCCTCACAGATTACATGTACTGTACCGAATCAATCATGCACAATGTGAGCCATCTTCAGGTACCATGCTACGCAACACATATTTCACACTGTCCAGGCATAGTGTACATGTGCCCAAAACCATATATAACTTCGAGTGAACCATCACACATGCAGCTTTGCTCTAGACCAGGAAGAGCAAGTTCCTGCTGAAAACGCCAGGATGCAAAATGCAGCCAATAAGTCTGTATGGAAAAAACAACCTAGCGCTGCATCTATAGTGACTTGTGATGTACACCTCGTACAGAGTAACAAACATCTGACAGTAAAACTCAAGGTTGTGAATGCCCTGCAAAACATACAGCTGTGGCTGGATCACCATAACACAGATAGAATGTGACACTTGGCTGCAAGTTGGACTCCGTTGCAGTGTCTTGCTACTTCCCACAAGCCTATCCCCAATCAAACAGATGCTTCAGGCAACAGAGGCTGCAGTAAGTTACTGTGTTCAGGCTTGCCAAAGACGCTGCTGCCTGGTGTGAGCTTGTCACTCTGACTGATGAACTGAGCAGCATTGCCATCCACACAAGTGGTGTGGATGACGTCTCTTCCGACTGCGGAAACAAAGGGCTGCTCCGATGGTAATGAGTACGCCGCAGCCATAGACCTGCAGCGCTGCTGATGCAGGTACATAAGAGAACTGTGTCTCCTCTAGGGGTTGCCCTGCACACACAGCAGCCCTGTCACATCTAAGCTTTTCAGCCCTGTCACAGCTAAGCTTTTTAGCCCTGTCACATCTAAGCATTTCCGCCCTGTCCCATCTAAGCATTTCAGCTTCTGTGCTGACCATTCATCCATGGAACGCATATCATCCCCTAAGGTCAGGCGTCTACAGTCCTGTGTACCTCCCGGTACGAGGTTTTATCTTAAGAGTCAGCGACAGCATTTGTGTTGTTGCTGAGTGCCACAAGTGATAAAACATAGGCTTGTGGACAAACGCAGAGTACAGTCTGTCCATGTGCTCTTGACACAAGATGTGGCACAATGCCCTGCACCCTTATGCACCTCTGTCAAGCCTTGCAGTAATTGATGCTTGACTCATATTCCTTTCCTCAGACACAAGAATTGCCTGGAGCCATGTCTTTGGCATGAGCCACCCACACAGAAAAAAGGTGATGCACACAGTTGTATCCAACAGGGTCATGGGCAGCTGGATTGTCATCATGTGACTGACCGACCAACATCACACAGGCAAAGGACTAGGCATCACTCACCCATGATACGAGGCGCCAAAGCCACAGCTGTGGAAGCCAAGACCAGTTCACTGCTGAACCAGGCCAGCTGTAGGTAGATGGCAGCATGCACCAAGGTGTGACGCCTCACACCCCATGGACATTCACGCTTTGTGCTGAGAGCCTGCATGAAAAGATCCACTTGTCTCAGCAATGCAACAGAAAAGCTACTGCCTGCCATTGGCGCTGAACATGCTGATTTGGTTTTGTGCACACGCCATAGCAGACAGATCTGCTGTGTGTGACAAAGTGGGAGCCGCCAAAACAACACCATGCTCTTGAGCACTCCAATGCAGCACAGCTGCTAGCCTCTTGCAAAGTGGCTCTGCTTCAGGAGAGGAATACGAAGCTGACTGTAAGGATTTGTCTGCTGGTGATTTTAAAGGTTATCAAACATGTGCAAGTGCCATTTGCATCTACAGGATAGTGGCATGGGTGGCTCACCTTGTGGCTAACCACACCAACAAGACCAAGGAAAGCAAATCTCAGCAAGCTCCACGGCAGGGCTTGGTGCACTGCTGCAGCACAGGACATACGATAGGTCAGGTGTTTGTCTGTTATGTAAGTTGAAAGCGTAGCTTGTAGATCTGTCGCTATGACTATGGGCGGCAAAGTCTGCTGATGGGAGCAACGTAAAATAGCAGATCTCTACAAGCGCAATATTTCTGCTCGAGCCTGATGCAGCAATCTCATCTGCAATGCTCATTCAGACCGTGAACAAAGCTGACCTGCAAAAGATCCTTGCTTGTACAGATACCCGGCAAGCGTGACTAAGGAAGCTATGGCTCCGTTTAGGACTTGCACCAGACTGAAACATTTGAGCGCGTCCTGCACCAAATGCTGCGTCTCCTCTGGCAAAAGCGAGCTTTCTCTGCTGTCGTGCTGACTCGAAGGGCCAGCTTGGCCCATACTGTCGTGGTCACCAGCTCGTAATTCTGCTGCCGTTCTTACTCAGCGACTGTCCGGCAGATGTAGCAGACAGTCGCCGCACCCGAGCTCAGCCCTGTAGGTTCAATTTGAGGGTGCTTGTCGCAACCAGAGCAGTCGCCCCGTTACTTGAGTTGGTCTGCTCTCGACGCAAGAAACTAGGAACATTTGGGCAAGGCTTTGCTCATCGCCACGTGGGATGCTTTGTTTCAGTACTTAGCGCTTAGTATTGCAATCCCCATTGTCTGAATAGCAGTCCCCGTTGTCTCCGGTGCAATTACGAAGCAAGTATGTCAACCCAGACATCAAGCGACGGGGTTTAGATCATTACAACATTTGCATGGGCAAAAATCTTGCGGAAGGTGAGAGCAGAATCTGCCTTATCTAGTTCAGATGTCATGAGGACAAACACTGAACAGCCATTGCGTTACATTTGCGCGCGTGAGAACATGCTGCTCCCTAAAATGCTAGGACAGCACAGCTGTAGCAGTGTGCGTAGGGTATAGCTAAGGCGTAATACTTCATTGTCATCCTTATTATGGTTCCTGCTGGGATGCGGCTATACAAGGCCAGAGCAACATATGCTAAGGATCTTATCTTCACGCTCGCTTTGGTCTTGTGTGCCTTACAGCACCAAGCCATTATATTGCAACTATCTAGCCTCTGCTACAGTGATTTCGATGCCTGGTTCCACGACCGAGATACACAATTCACTTCTGCTTTCTGGAAGTCTGTTGCACAGCTGCTTGGTGTAAAGCAATGTCTGACCAGTGCACGCCGACGGCAGTCGGATGCCTAAGCACATCTTTTAGCGTTCTGACTATATGGTCAGCCAACTGTACGCTAGAAGATATGCTTAGGCATTTTGCATCTCCTTCTCATGATGATTGGGATCTGCGCCTGCGTTGCTATGAATTTGCCATCAACAACGTATGGAATCAGTCAACAGGAAGCACACCGTTCTTCTTGAATCATGGGGAGCACCCCAGATTGCCGATCAATGTGAACAAGGTGTGCAAGCTACCTGCTGCTGATACTTTTGTTGGCAGAATCAAAACTGCAATTGCTGCTGCAAAAGGTTCTCTGCGTTATGCTCAGCAGAGAACGAGCAATGCTTACAATGCTAAGCACCGTGAGGAAGCTTTCCAGGGGGAATTTGCATTCCTGTCACCTAAAGGACTGTTTCTGTCTGCAGCTGGATCCAAGAAATTCATGGCTTATAAGCAGCTGGGACCTTTTGAGATCACTGCAAGGTTGGTAGATT
>JAABUO010003635.1_pt1 | contig 18347 bp, 23 predicted proteins | sample 5559291 | NCBI WGS metagenome assembly JAABUO01 (sample SAMN10711878, study PRJNA513372) | rock metagenome | isolation source: Antarctica rocks | place: Antarctica: Victoria Land, Finger Mt sud | reverse complement strand
GCTGCAGCAGCTTGAGAAGCAGACAAACAAACTTGCTGGGCTTGCGAGCCCCTCCATATGTGCCTCCTAGGGAGTTGATGTCAACAGCTTTGTCAACAACTGCCTCTGCTGTCAAGGCAAAGCAGTGCTCTTTCCAATAGGTCGAGTCGTATATTTTCATTCGCAATATCTTTTCGACCATGTTCTGCAGCAAGAGACAGGTAGTGAAGCTTTGTAAACACGTGGGAGCCTGGAAGTTGCTCAGTGTCTATGAAGCGACAGTGGACCTGGGGATTGGTGCCATGTATTGTCCTGGCATCTGGATCCGTGCGGTTTGCCATCTCAAAACTCTGAACAGTCTAAAGCAGCCTTTGCTGCGTAAATACAATGCACGCAACCTATACGTGCGAGACACTGCGTGTCACCAGTGACTGGCAACTTTTCTTCTCAGATCAAACGAACTTTGCTGTCACTGGTGACCGCAGCCTTAGCATTAACTTGCACTACTCATCGGTACACACCGATCAGTGGAAGTATGGTAGTATCGTCGTCAACGGCCTGACTTGCGGGAAAGCTGAGTTTCACTCTGCAGACTTAGACTGGGAACAGCCCTTGCTGATCAGGGAAAAGGCCCTGTCGTCAGCAGGCCGTTCTCCAAGTCAAACTTTGTAGTCGAGCTTGAGCCACATACATGGGTGATCGCACCAATTGCACGCGGCATGATGGCGATCAATTCGATCGCAGGAATGAATTGCGGGTTTTGCAGAAACACAGGCAGTGAGCAGGTAGCTTTCCAGGCGTTCCACAGCGTGTCTGAACATTTCACGAGACGTGCACTTTCAAAGCGTACAAGTTCTCAGACCCGACACGTCCAGCATAGTTCTCCAGGGAGACACGTCAGTCATCGCTGCGCTGCCGCAGCTCCAGACCCTGTGGTGGCTAGCACCAGCAGCAAGGTCACCACAAGTTAGTGTGCTGTTTCACTGTTGTGATCTGGTCTTCTGCCTTTCCTGTATCGTTTCTGACAGTGCTCCTTTCACCAGCAAATTGGAAGTGGGAAGGATACAACATCCGAGTTCAGCAGTGTGGAAGTCGTGGGCCTCCCCTTGTGTGTGTGCATGGCTTTGGGGGAAATTGGTAATTTCAAAGGGTTTGCTGCATATAGCAGTCAGGCCTACACGGCCATTACATGCATGGTGCATATGGTCCTGTGCTGGCAACTGCTGCGCACATGCACGTGTGACTGTGACCAGCACAACAAACATGCCTTGTTACGTTTGCAGCGCGCATTGGCGTAAAAACCTGCCTGTTCTTGGTGGTGAAGCCAGAGTCTTTGCCATTGACCTCCTTGGATATGGTTACAGCGATAAGCCAAATCCACGGTAGGCTCCTGTACTGGACTTTCAAGTTATCACATAACATATGTGGTTGCATGACCAGTCTTGATTGGTTCAGAACAGCTGCTAGTTTGCAGGCAGTACGAGGTCAATGAGCTTTACAATTTTGAGACCTGGGGCCGACAGTTGTCAGCATTCATAGAGGAAGTGGTTGGCGAGCCAGCCTTCCTCATCTGCAACTCTGTTGGAGGTAAGTCTTACAGCGTGGTACTGATGGTAGGCAATGCTGTATGCCTGTCGTTGTTTCAAGAAGCCTAAGTTGAGCCATTGTGCTCATGTGATGTTTCTGCCTGGCAGGCATAGCTGGCCTGCAAGCTGCGGTGCAGAGCCCAAAGCTTGTGTTGGGTGTGCAGCTGCAGAACGTATCTCTCAGAATGCTGCATAAGAAACGGCAGTCGGCAATACAGCGGCCTTTTGTCAAAGCATTGCAAACTGTATTGCGGACGACACCTCTTGGCAAAGTGTTTTTCAGCCAGATTGCCACCAAAAGGGTGAGGCAGCTCACTGTTGGCATGTGTGCTTTTGGCATGTTAATCAAGTACAAGCAGTTCAGTGCACATAGCACAGGCGCAAAGCAAACCTTCTCACACTCAGGTTGTTTATGCCTTCATTCAAGGTTATTCAGCATTGTCAGCAAATTCACAGACACACTACACATCCTGACCAAGCTGGTCTGCAAAGCTCTGCATGTCCCTATTGTTCAGCAGTTCTGTTTTGTTGAAGCACATTGAGTTGCAAGATGGTGTCTGCAGGGTGTGAAGAACGTCCTATCTCAAGCATATGCAGATGCAACTCAGGTCACAGATGAACTTGTAGAATGCATACTGCAGCCAGGTTTGCAAGTGAGTCTGATGCAATATGCCAAGAATCTGTTCACTCCCACAATTCCTCATTTGTGGAGTTATGACAAGGCTTGACGCATCCGACGCCGTGCTGGTCTCATGTCTGTCCCCAAAGTCCATACCTGCTGGTTGCATTTGCATACCTCAAAGGTCATTTGCTATGCATGCGCTTTGTCCTGTGGAATAACTTGTTCAATCTGACACGACACAAGACAGGCTGATCAATCTACATTTGTGCTACTAGGAAGGGGCTGTAGACGTTTTTCTGGACTTCATCAGCTATTCTGGAGGACCACTAGCAGAGGACCTGTTGGAAGTCATCCAGCAGCCAGTCAGCATTCTCTGGGGTATGTTGTCTATGAAGCGCCTCTGACATGACAAGTAACAGCTGGATCACTGCTTCCAACACTGCTCCCTTGCCCTGCTCCACAGCTTGATGTGTTAGAGAGACTCAGCGGGTGTAAAGATTGTCCATTCTTGTCTCTTTCAGCATATGAGTGTGACACTGAGCAACCTGAGCAGTCAGTCAGGCTGCTGTGACACTCATCACAATTGCAGTCACTTACACCGTGGCAGACCTTGTGGTGCATGATGCTTCATGACAGGGTGATTGATCCCTTGCAGGAGCTGAGGACCCATGGGAGAAAGTGGAGTGGGGACGAAAGCTGCAGCATTACCCGACTGTTGAGGAGTTTGTCACGTTTCCTGGTGAGATCAAATGAAGTGCCTGAGGTGCAAATTTTGGCAGTTGTGCTGCAGTTGCCTCATACAAGGAGCATGTGCCTTTCTGCAATACATTGCTGTCCCCTTCTGGGTGGTAGCTTATGCAACCTGCTTGATGTGTAGGCGTCGGTCATTGTCCAATGGATGAAGCCCCTGATCTCATCAATCCAGCCATTATGAATTTTGTCAGGAGGCATCTCACCAGTGCTGTTCACACATGAAGCCTGAACAAAGGCTGTGACCAGGCTGGAGATATGCAGCCTCGGGTGTGGTGGTGAGACTTGTTAAGTTTCAACTGTTCAGTGCTCATCTTTGCGTTTTATGTGCAGATACTGAACGTCTTTAGTAACAGGCTTGTTGTCTGCACAGCCATTGCAGCTTTGTGCTTGCCAAGCCTTGCACCTATCATGTACCATCACAACAGAACAGCTTTAAGACACATTTCCAGACTGAAGACACTAGTGCCTCTTGAGTGCAAATGTTGTTAAGCACCAACCACACTACTGAGTGGTAGCAGGACATACATGGTACATTGACAAACAAACAGTGAGCTACGCTTGCAACCTACTCTGCTGGTCAGCCTGTGATATGTCTGTACAGTATACACAACTCCTGCAGAGACAGAGGAGCAACTGCAATGCTTTAGCCAGCCAACAAGGGTGATCGATATGACCTGATTGTCTTCAGTATATGATCACACTTGTTGGCTGGCTAAAGCGTTGTAATTGTTCCTGCTGGCTCTGCAGGAGTCATTTTCAATGGGTATCAAGACAGTCCAAAGCATAATTGAGGCCTTGCTTGAATGGTTGAAAAAGTAGGCACTCATGCACACTTTCCACCTCCACTCTCATGGTAAATAAGCTAATAATAGCATTCAGTGACCGACATTTGGTGACTCAGCCTTATGACTCGAAGGCTCTAGTCTGGGAGCAAGTGTTGGATCCGGCCAGCGCAGGCATGCACAGTTGGGCAAGCAATTCGCTTCTGCAAGTCTTGTAAGCTTGTTTTGTGGACGAGTCGGCAGTGCAAGGGTAGACAAGAACGCAAACTGTGCAGTTGTGATGGATGCGGAGTTGGAGGTGGTTGACAACGACACCGACGGCGACGCTGCGTCCTATTTTTCCGAAGGCGAATCATCAGAAGACGTTCTAGCTTCCTTCTGGAGGCAGTACAGCATCAAATACGCTCCAGTGTACACGTTCAAGGTGAAAAACAGGTAACCGTGTTTGACTTCAGCCACCAGCGCAAATTCACTGGACGACGCAAAGCTAGTGCAACTCAGCTGCCCATGTAGGCTATGCTTTGCGAGCGCACTCTGCTTGTCTCAGGGCGATGTTTCAACGACACAAATTCAACTGATCTGACCTAACATGCAGTGCACATGCAGCTTTCAGAGCACAAGACTTCTCGGCCGGCAGCTTCCAGCCTTGACTTGCAGCTTGAGCTACACCTTAGGGCATCAGTCCAAATATGCTACTGCTGTGGTGAGTCTTGCGATGCTCGTCTATTGCTGATTGCTGATCATAACTTGATATGCTGACCATACATTTGATAGCACCTGCAAATGTTTACAGGTTAAACCTACGCATGACAATAACCGGTGGATCAGGAAAATCAAACTGTATCCTGATAAGCAAGAAGTCAAAGTGTATGGGAAGAGATGGTCCTTGTGGGGCTGGTGCCATCTGCAACTTCGAGGGGAGTGGGATTGGAGCTCAGGGCGCAGATATCCACTGCTTGAGTACTCGTGAGTCCCTCCTTCCCTGGTGTGGCCACCGGTCAAAGCAGCAACTATGGAGAATGCTCATTTCAAATAAAACATTCATTCTGTTGCAGGGTGACCACAAAGTGGGAGAATGATGCTCACAACATGAGTAGCAAGTTCAACGTAAGCTCATTGGCTTACTATGCAAATGCTTTTGGTCTCTGCAACACACAGAGCATGTTTGTTTACATGCAGCTGTCCATTTGTACTTTGCTGTTCACAGTATGGTGCACTGTGCAGATCCCTAGAGCACCATCGCTTGTGCAGCTGCGCCCACACTGGAACGTCAAGAAGCACCTGCCCTCGATGTCAGGGTATGCTTCTGTAGCCATAGCGCTACATTTACTTTGCATGCAGGTTGTCTTCTTGCAAATACGTACCAGCACAACTCCCTGCGTATGTCTTGTATGCATTCAATCAAGTCAATCAGCGCAATCAAAGTGTGTTTTGAGCGCCATAGCTTGTCAGTGTGTAAAAGTGCATAACATGCCATCAGAAGTACCATAAGACTGTGTCTAGCCTTTAATTGGTTTGTTTGAAAGCAGGCGATTAGGTGGCGATGAGGGCGATGCAGTGACTGTCACACAGCCTTATTGCCATGCTAAGATACCTCGCATGGAACTGGTGCTTACAGCTGGCAAGGCAAGCAATTGGAGATCTATATGGCCTCCTACCAAGTAAGCAAGGCTGTGCATATGTCCCTTCGCCTACATATCATGGCCATCCCACCTCAGTTGTGTGGGTCAGTGCCCACATCCATTTCCTTATTAGCAGGCTTGCATCAGCAAGATTCAAGCTGTGACTCTTGTCATGCTGTCTGCAGCTGGTTTGGCAGCAAGAAAACGGCTGCCCAGAGGAAACTTCAATGGGAGGAAAGCTTGGATCACGACAGCCGGAAAGATCAATTTCTTCGATCTTTAAGTGAAGAAGATCGCCTAGCATATTATCAATCACACACATAAGCACTGTTATACCTCGCTCAACATCGATTTTTGTGACTGTCATCTGTACATCAACTACCTGTGTTTTTGTGACTTAGCAGGTGTATAGATGCTGTTGGCTCCAGCACAACATCAATTTGCAGGTCATGCACAGGATGTACAAAGACTATTCACAAACTCTCTGTCTTTGCATTGTCGTAAGGCTTAGCTAACTCACCTGCAAAGCTCAACAGACCAGCATTTACTACAAGTAGCTAAGTCTGAAGGGTAAAAGATGCCTCCATACTAATGATAGTCGCATTGCTGCTTTCCAACAACCAAACATGTTGAGGTAGCAACTTGACTGCGTACAAATGTCAAGAACAACTGGCACAGTGGCTGGGATTTTCCTTCCTGCACATTGGGTATACGCATCGTGTGTAAAGCTGAAGACGCCCAATTCTGGACATACTACTTCTATGTTTTTGCAGCATTTCTCAGAAACTGATCAACAAAGCGCTGACGTCACAAAATGCTGGTCCACTTAATGCTGGTCCTCAAATCACACTAAAGCTCAGTGCAATAGGTAAAACAACCCGGGCTGATGTCAGTCAGGGATTTTACAGTCGTTGGGGCCAGCTAGCCCATTTGACTAAATTGCAGTTTTTCATCAGGAAACGAAAAAGGCAAAACAGTAACATAGACAAACAAAATCGTCATCAGAAAACTGTTAAAAAATTGTCACCGTGCTTTGGAAGTACATAAATACGCAACAAATAAAAATCTCTTAGTGTGCTATGTAATGTGCTATGATCTGCTGGAGTCTGAAGAAAAGCTTCTACTTGAAGAGCCAGAACTGCTGTAGCTTCCGCTGCTGCTGCTGCTGCGGCTGCGACCGCGCACTGGCCTTTGTGCTGGTTGTGGAGCAGCAGCTCGGCCCTGCAAACGAACAATGAATTTGAATCAGCACAATGGACACCTGCTCCACGGAACAGACATGAAACTGAGCAGCAATGGGCGCTGACCTTGCCAGCAGGTGAGCGGGTGCGCCTGCGAGCTGGGCTTCTGCGTGTGGGTGTTCTGCGCCGCTGCCTGTCCCGAAGAGGGGAAGCAGGGCGGCGCCGGGGAGGGGAGCGAGGCAGGCGACCCCTTGGAGACACAGGCCTGCAACAATGTCAGTCCTCATTCAATCTTTTATCCCTGACATGTCTTTGTCATGGCTTGTAGGCAGCCAACGGCACCAGCAGACGTTTAACATGGCAGCTGGCAGATCAATTCTGTTGAGATGTGTATTGCAGCATGAGTGATGACGAAGCTGAGTCATGAATGAAAATGCCTCTACAGTGCCAATGCAGACTGTTCTGTTGGATGCCAGCCTGATTTCCAAGTGTACACCAGCGTGGGCCTCTGCAAGACCATTGCTACTCTGCATGAGCCTGTCATATGGCATAACACAACTGAATGTTTGATACTGTCAAGCAAACACACAAACACGCAAGCTGAGAAAAGACATGATACCTTCTGCTGCGCGGAGGGGACAAAGGCCTGCGTTGGCGGTCATATCTAGAATCCCTAACATCCCTCATGGGTGGAGACCGCCGTCTAGGTGGTGATGGTCTTCTGTTTCTATAGTCATCCCTAGGGGGATCCCTGCCTCGGTACCCTCTGTCCCTCCCATCCTTCAGATCTGACTCTCTGCGTCCTATTGGAGAGACTGCCCGTGAGGAGGGCTTCTGCCTAGGTGGAGACTTTGGCTTGCGAGGCACCAGCACAAAAGCCACACTGCAAAGTGAAGCCAGCCTTGAGCATGCAGCTTACATAGGACTTAGCTCCAGATGTCTTGTTTTTGCTGTCATCTTGGGATCATGTCTGAAAATGGGTCTCATGAAATGCAGTCAAAGCGCAACCTTGTATGCTGTCATGCTGTGATGCAGCTCATGACTCCATACATGATATGGTGCGAGCAATGCAACATTATAGACATGTTGCAAAGGTAAGGCACAGATATCGAATAGGGCAATGGACAAGAGGTGAACATGGTTGTATGGGAGGGACTTATTGGCATTGTAACTAAGGAGACTGTGATGGAGCAATGCAGGAGGCATGCATGTTGCAAAATGAGCTAGGACAACCCACCTCAGCTGATTTCCATCCAGCTGTCCACCATCCATGAGCCTTTGGGCATCCTCTGCCTCAGAGCGTTTGCTGAACTCGACATAAGCAAACCCTCTTGGCAGATTGACTGCTTTGTCCATGGCAAGCTCTACGTGCTTAACTGTGCCAAAAGTTGAGAAGATCTCTTGGATATGCTCTGCCTGCACATTTCTTGTGAGGTGACCCACATGCAAGCGGCTAGTCTCGGCTTCAGGGGCCTTGTTTTCCTGCAGAAATGTGGACAGCTATTGGAACATCACATGGCAGGTAGCGTGTGGCTGCTCTTTGCCAGTGCACTGCTCAAGGCACAGGCTACACGTTGCTGCGTTCTCACAGAGGCTGCATTGCTAGATTTGCAGCGTTGGGCATGTTCTGCCAACAGAGCTGCAAGTGGCACCTTTGCTGAGGGAGAGGTTGCCCTGGCTGCAGGCTCTGTTTTGACAGCAGGTTCCTGACTGACTGCCTTTGCATCCTGCTTGGCCCCATGCTTCAACTCTGGCTTAGGCTCAGACCTTGAGTCTGATTTGGACTCTGGCTTTGTATCTTGCTTTGCATCTTGCTTTGCATCTTGCTTTGCATCTTGTTTTGCATCACGCCCAGGGGGTGGAGGCAGAACACTTTCTGCTGGTACAGTTTGTTTTGGACTGGTTGCCAGCGTTGGATTACGTGATCGAGAGCTGCTTCTGCAGGCAAGCGAAACCTTTTTTATTTAACAACAAACCACTGTCAAGAAGGCTGACCAAAATTTGGATTGGGTTCTGCAAGACGCCCAATTAATGGTGCACGCATCAACCACTCACCCTGATGAGCTACTGCTGCTGCCAGAGCTGTTCGAAGAACTGCTTCCAGAGCTGCCAGAGGAAGAGCTGGAGGAGCTACCAGAGACGGGCGATTTACTAGACGGTGCCATGACACCGGCAGGTATTTTTCAACCGCTCTTGACACCTTGTCAAAGAGTGAGCGTTTCCAGGTGGATCCTAAGGGAGTGGCAACTAGGTCGATCACTGCCACAAGTGATTTGCGGGCGGACGCTGACTCCCGGCAGCGGCTGGTGGTTGTAACATGCGAAGGTCAAGCCTGAACACCAGTGAGTCGTCACGCGTAGAGTTGCTCAATCTCACGGAAAGGTACGGTTTGGTTTGGCTGCCATTCTTGGTGTGCTTGTTCGTTTTGATAGGGCAGAACGTCCGGCAAATGCCCTGAACAAATTTTAGAAGCCCTAATGTCAGTATCCGCCATGGAACGAACGACGGTACCTTCTGGAGTCAACTCTGGTACTTGCCGACAGTCAATGCAGTTTAGCTTGCGCAGATCGCAGAGCACTCAGCCAGCCAATATGGCATTGCGCACACTGGCAGGCAGATGGCGCGCCGGTGCTGCTGTAGCGGCCGCCATCGCCGCAGGAGGGACAGTTGCATACTGCGAGGACCCCAAGGGTGTCGGCTTTGACCCCGAGGCTCTTGAGCGAGGTGCCAAAGCTCTGCGTGAGATCAACAAGTCACCATATGCTAAGAAGGTATGCCTGCCCTCCTGTTGTATCATCAGCCGGACGCAAAGCGGGGTCCCTACTGCCGTGCGATGTGTGTTGTGAGCGTTGTTCGGACGTCAGTCAAGCTGTCAACAGCCATTTCAGCCGCTTTGCAATTGCAAAACTTGCTTGTGCACAGGTCTTCGAATTGACACGGGAGCAAGAACGCACCAAGCAAGCAGAAGCTAGCAAAGAGGAGGCTCAGTATAAGGTTTATGCTGAGCAGCAAAGGAAGGTCAGGCTTTGTCAAGTGACAGCAATGCTTACAGTGATGCACGTTGTTTCTTTCATACAGTGTTCACGGTGTGCAGTGACATGGCAAGCCGTTGTTTCTTTCATACAGTGTTCACGGTGTGCAGTGACATGGCAAGCCATGGTATATGTAGTGCATAGCAACTGCGTACTGTACAGGAAACTGAAAAGGCAAGGTGGGAGGAGCAGCGCAAGACCATGCAGCAGGATGCGCAAGCCAAGGCACAGCTGGCCCAGTACGAGGATGAGCTTGCTCGCAAACGTGGTGAGTCAGAGCATCAGAAGAACCGGGAGCGAAACAGGGAGCTAGTGACACTGCAAGAGCAGTCTGTGCGCAACCAGGAAGCTGAAAAGCGCAGAATTCAAGAGCAAATAGAGGGGGAAAGGCGTGCTACTGAAAAGTACAAGGTGTGACTGACTTCATTGTTTGTAAATCTACAGTCTACATGGTGGATTGTAGCTCGCCCCCTAACGTTTCATCCCATACGTTGTTTCAAATGCTGACATCAATGCTGACTGTCTCTTACTCAGGCAGCTGTCTGGCTCTGGGTATAGATGCCCTTCGGCATTGCAACAGGCATATGAATTGATGTCAGGAACTGCCTAAACAGCAAACAGCAGCAATTTCACATGGCAGCAAGTTGTCGCCATTGCCCTTTGTGCAATGTCACATCAGCAGAGTGAGCCAGCATGTCTAAGCCATCACATGTCTGATCGGCGTGCTGTAAGAAACGTCCGGACTATCACACCATGTGCAGGCCAACTTGGAAAAAGAAGTTGAGAGGGAAAAGGCTCTTGCAGAGGCGGAAGGCCGTATCAAAGAAAATAGAGAAAATGAGGATGTGAATCGTCGAGCCATGCAGCTCCGATTAGAGGAAGAGCGAAAGAAACTGGTTGAGGCCATCAACACCACCTTCACCAACTTGGGATCAGGAACTCTGGCTATATTGACAGACAAGGAGAAACTTGGCACTGCGCTGGCCGGCCTCACCGTTCTGGCTCTGGGAGTCTACTCTGCAAGAGAGGGCACCCGAGTTGCTGGTCAGGTCTTCAGCAGGTATCATGCAGTGTGCTGCTGCTGTGTGAAGTCAATGATGCAGGTGTCATTTGCAGAGTGTACAATACACAGCACCGTTTCTGAGTTATACGCCCTTTTGCATGGTTCTGGCACAACTCAGGGCGCATGGTGGATGTGCTACATTGTGCACCTGCGGGTCATTGTGGTTATATGGCCTTTCTGCAAAGCTTGTGGTGCAACAGGACCTGTTGAGCATGGCAACTTGTTCACAGTGGGGCATGAAGGTGCACAATAGCGGACTTTATTTTCAGGAAGACAATAAATCATTAATCCAGCATACAAAGCAAATGCTGCAAGAGTCTGTCTTGAAGATCAGAGCCACAGAGGACCCAGTTCTGCCGCAGTGGCAGAACCTTCATCGCACGTAATCAGCAGACATGCATTGCAGATGGCTGGGAACACCAAAGCTGGTGCGTGACACATCGCGCCGCTGGTTCTGGCAGAGGGGCGCCAGCGCCACCAAATCCAGCGAGGAGGTCAAGAAGGACTTCAGCGACATTGTACTGCCTGGCCAGATGCATGACCATGTGCGCGCCCTAGCAGCTGTCACTGCCAACACAAAGAGCCATGGAGCGCCCTTCAGGCATATGCTGTTCTATGGGTATGTTTGCTTCCTGACTTCTCCTTCATGACTGAGCAAGTTCCTGGTGTTCTGCACATGTGTTGCATGTACAGACACGCTCATCTGTGTCTGTGGTGATCATCCCTTTATGCACTAGTGTGTTGCTTGCCACCCCAACAAGGAGCACAAAGAGAGCACAGCACAGCACAGCACAGCACAGCACAGCACAGCACAGCACAGCACAGCACAGCACAGCACAGCACAGCACAGCACATGCACCAAGCAGGATCAGCAACAAATCAGGCAGCGACGGCCAGTTTTGGCATTAGATCTGTAACCTCTGTTTTGCAAGCCGTGTTCTGCAAGGAAGCATTGCTGTGGTCTGCAGGCCACCAGGAACTGGTAAGACCATGGCCGCAAAGCGATTAGCCAAGACTTCTGGACTGGACTATGCCATCATGAGTGGGGGGGATGTTGCGCCCCTGGGGGGCCAGGCCGTCACCCAGCTGCATGACATGTTTGACTGGGCAGAGCGCAGCCGCCGCGGCCTGCTGCTGTTCATTGATGAGGCTGATGCTTTTCTCAGCCAGAGAGGACAGCAGCAAATGAGTGAGGTGAGCTTGTCATTGTATGACAGTACCTGCCTCGCTGTGTTTGAATGAGATGAGCTGCAAAGGAGTAGCAGCCAAATGCCATGTGGACATTCAAGCTGTCCAACATATCTGGCTGCTGACATAAGATTTGCCTTAGCAGGAATTCATCAGTGCTGTTAGTTTCAGCTAAGGTTGTCTCATCACTGCACTTGCTGTGTGCTTGACATAAGAGACAGGCGATTGCAATGGAGATCCTAGCAGGTGCATGAGCTGCATTACTGTTGCTGTGTCAGTAGCCGAACAATTTACAGGGATTCACAAAATGCCCAGTAGTATCCCTGAGTAGCAATTCACTCAGCACTGAACACAGTTTTTTATTCTGAAATACAAGGAGAGTAAGTTCCAAAAGGCAAGTAAAGGGGCTCAGGCCATGATCAGCAACTCATCCGTCTTGCCCATGCGTTGCAGGGCTTGAGAGGAGCCTTGAACGCTGTCCTCTTCCGGACTGGTGACCAGTCCCGGGACTTTGCAGTGGTGCTAGCCACAAACAGGCCGGGCGATCTGGACTCAGCCATTCTGGACAGGATGGATGAAGCTCTGGAGTTTGGTCTGCCGGGTGTTTCAGAGAGGCAGCAGATACTGTCACTGTACCTGGACCAGTACATCTTCAAGGCAGGGACTGTGGAGGGAGGTGCTGGGGCTGCCAGCAGCAGGGGATTGTGGCAACGCTTCTCGGTGAGCCACAACCCCCCCTCACCCCCCCTCTTCTAGAAATGCTCATTAGCAAGGCTTTCAACAGGCCTCGCAATCTTGTCAAAAAGAGGAGAGCTGCTGATTGGTATCGAAAGTCGTGGGTCCCTCACCTTCTGAAACGGATGCAACTTATATGCAATCGAGTACATAATGTGCAGCTGCATTGCCTGCTCTGCCTCACCACCTCCTTGCCTGTCCAACTGGCTAAAGTCCTTAACCCTAAATTGTCAACATGTACAGCCAGGCTTCCACAGTATTTGCAGATGCACACACATTCAGTAGTTGCTGCTGATTTATGGTTCTAGCATATTGTGCTGTCAGTTGATGCTGTCAATGCATCAAAGCATGTCGAATCGCTGCATTGTTGCCGTGTTACTAAGGTGATGTTTCCTGGGATACGCAGTCGATGTTACGCGGGCGCAGTTCAAGCCCAGATCAGATCCAGGTAGAGACTTTCACTCCAGGGATGCTGCAAGAAGCAGCACAAAAGACTCAAGGCTTCTCTGGGCGTGAACTGGCAAAGTTGATGGCCAGCATGCAAGCAGCAGTGTATGGCAGTGCACAAGCTACACTCACACACGAAATGTGGTATCGCGTCCTCAACATGAAGGTTCGGGAGCACTCGCAGCGGCAAGCTTTCCTTGAGGGCCACCACACAGTGAATTGATGAGAGACCTGTCACTGTTGTCCCCAACTGAGCGCTGTCCCCAGCTGCTGGACATGGAGGATGTGAGAAGCTACAACAATTTCTTGGTGTCTGTCCAAGAAGTGTGTCCAAAAAGTGTGTGGGCCAGGCCCAAGATGGCAGCGTCAGTCTCACTGGCCCACAGCTTGACCCAGCCAGTGCTGCAATGAACAAACCTTTCCCATGAACTTGACACTCTGCCCTATGACTATTGAGTGCTGTGTGAGATGCTTTGCTGCAGACAAACTTGCGCTAAAATTTTGCCAGGGCCTGGTATTGTTTGTACTATCAGAAGCAGGATGACTTAATCTGCGGCTTAGCAAGATACCCTATCTTCACACTGCTTGCACTGTGTCTGCTGTCAGCTTCAATGTGCTTCAACTTCCAAAGACTCATACAGGTTTGCAGATGTGCTAGACAATGTTTGCGCATACATGGATGAGTCATTACACTTCGACTGTCGTTTGCGCATCATTTACACAACATCTGTTGCAGTAAACACAGACGAACACGCATGCTCCTGCATCAGATTTGCATCATCACATGGACAAGATTGCCAAGAAGCATACACTGACAATGCGATGTGACTACTTTCTGCTGTCCACAGGCCTGGCTGATCTCACAGGCATTGTGACTATGACTGCATGCAATTGCCTCAGTTGTCAACCTCTCACTAGCCAAGCATCTGGATTGCCTCAAGGCTACTCCTGATCGGCAAATTTCGTCTGCTGATCTGTCAAGTTTGCTCAGCATACATCACATAACGGCGCTGTACTTTGATGCTGTATACTCCAAACACACGGCTATCAATATCCACTACACAATGACTTGCACGCAAGAGATCTTATGACGAGCAGGATACACATAAACCTGCTGCCCATGCAGGCACAGGTCCATCATACAGCAATGTGCGTGAGCATGCTGCTTCATCATCGCTACTCTCTTCAGCAATTTGAGCAGCAATCTCATCAGAAAAGGGATGCTCCAGCAATTTCATGACACGTCGTACTTCACTGTAGTCGCCTTTCTCAGCCTTCTCAATGGCCTGTTGCGCTATCCAGTTGCGCAGGATATACCTGCAGACAGGCATACTTTATCAAGACCAAACTCATGCCCTGTCTCTGACCGTGTCTTGGCAGGCTCATGTTGTACACAGTGTTTTGACTGTCACAACTGAATGACAGCTATACTGCAGGAGAAAGAACTGTATCACAGCATGATAGCTTGCCCCAGCTGCACAAAACCCCAATGCATGGCTATATATGATCACTGCTGGGCTTATCGACAAAGGACAGCACCAAAAGCATGTCAGATGCTCGTGTCATAAACAATGGACTGTCTCAAATGTAAATGCAGCCTTGCAGCAGCAAAACTAGTTGGGTAGAGCTGCAACTACATCCATTAGAACAAATGCGTGCAGCTTGCTCAGGGCATGTCTATCAGGAGAGTGGCCACAGTTTACCTTGGATTGGTGGCATTCATGGTCTGAACTCTCTTGCGAGGGTCTGCGCCCGCTTCAGCTTCCCTGTGCAGTCGGGCCCCATATCGTGCCAGCCAGCCCTGCCACGCCTTGCGGTCATTCTGCGCCTTCTGATCAGGAGTCACATCCTGCAGCTTTGCTGATGCATTCATTCGCTCTATCTCTGCCTGGATCATCTGCATGGTCATCCCACAGGTACGCTGTCAGCATTGCACACACTCACGCCACATGCAGTTCAACAACAGCATGCAGTACAGAGCGCTTGCACTCACATGTCTTTGGACCCTGGCATTGCCAACATAGCAGAACAACAGTATCCTTGCCAGCATAGTGCAGCGGTTTGACAAACGGAGGGGAACATTGGCTCACAGCAGTGGTGGGCTCTGAGGGACATGGGCGTGAGTGGCAACAGGAAAAGAGCAAGGTAAATGCTTGGCAGCAGGAGGGTGAAGAAGATGAAGGCTGGGGCGCGGGGCAGTGGGGCAGAGTGGGTGCAGGGGGGGGGGTGGGGGGCAAGACCATGCAGAGGCAAAGCAGCGTGAGCAGGAACATGAGACTGTAGCTATTGAGTGAATGAGGTTTCTTGTCTCTGACCTGTGCTGAAGCTCCAAATTGAGCTAGAATGGCAGGATCCTTGCCAGCAAGCATCTGCAGGAATTGCAACTGCTCAATTGGCAAGCGGGGTTTAGCAGCCTTGGCCAGTACTTCAGAGGGAGCCAGATTATTCAGTAACTGTTCCTCCACTCCCGTGCTGTCATGCCCACTCCCACTGGCACCTGCTCCATTTGCTTGCCTATCTTGCTCACCTGATCATACACACACTTGCAGTGAGCCATGACACAAAACATGTTGCGGGTAATGAGACCTGCATGTTACAGGTGATAAGACCTGCGGGGATCAACTGCTGTCTGATTATCTAGCTTGCCACCAGAACTCAAAATGGCCCTGCATGCATGAAGAAGGCTGCTTTCAAGACAAAAGGGGACGTCGGCCGTCCAGTATGAACTGCTGTTGTGCCACAAGAAACACAAAACAGTAGCTATCACACACACCCAGTCTTCATCCTGAAGACTGAGATAGTCATCACATATACCTCACCCTTGTGGGCTGATTAAAGGCTGAGCATCCCACAAACGGAGCATTGGGGATGCAAGCAAGGTAGGGCGTCAGTGTTGGCATAAGGGTGCAGAGACCAACCTTGAGGACAGGAGGTGGGCATTGAGAAGTTAGCAAGACGGCGGAAGGTGTTTGTGAAGTCTGCGCCTGTGTCATGCATGACCTGCAGCAGATCTGTGATAAGCTCCTGGTCTTCTTCACCACCATCAACCTCTAGCAGCCCCAGCTTGCGCCTCATGCTGGCCCAGTAGCACCTGCAGTAATAATAATTTTAAAAACATGGGCTTAGCCAACAGGCATCAGGTGCGGGCGATGCAAGTCAGCTCTGGCCGGACAGGCTTGTTCAGAGCACCTGCAATGGATGCCACCTTGTACTGCCTGGGCTTGTGCCGACACGATTCGTGCCAGGGCTTGTCTTTGCATTTATGGTCATGCAATGCATAGCCACGTTCAGACGCACGTGACTCGCTTTCAGAACAATGTTGACAGCACAGAAGTCTGATTGAGGTGCAATATGTCAAATATGGATTGAGGTGCAATATGCAGAAGATGAAAACAAAAGCGGCGATGTGACATGACACTCGTCATGCGCTACTGGCTGTCCACCTATCAAACTCCTGGTCAAAGATTTCCAGCTCTTGCTTGGCCTTTGACAATGGCAGAGCCCCCTGAATGGCTTCTGCCAGCTTCAGGCAGTTCCATCGGCAAATGCTGGGCTGGGACTGGTAGTCATACCGTCCACTGTCATCAGAATGGTTGCATACGTAGCCAGGGTCATACCTGTCCAGAAAGCCATACGGCCTGCGTATGCACTACAGTGCATCAGTATGCCTCAGGACTACACTTTATCTTCAGCGAATCTGGTGCAAATTATCCCTAGTCGTATGTCCAGCTCACAATGTATGATGCTGCTGGGTAGGTACAGTCACATATAGTCTTTATTTTAGGAAGTGTTCATGCTTTCTCCACGAACACTATGTAGACAGCGCTCACCCATAGTCCAGCGTGACACCAATGATGCTCATGTTGTCTGTGTTCAGAACCCCATGGCAAAAACCCACACACTGCCAGGCAGCCACCATAGCAGCTGTGCGTCTGACTACCTCCCTGAAGAAGTCAAGGTACATGGCATGCTTTTGGCTTGGGTCTGATGCCTGTTGAAGGCTGTCTCCATTGTGCTGTTCCCACAGGCCAGGAAAGTAGGTTTTGATGACGTGATTCAGCATGACAGGCAGCATCTGGGTCTGAAGGGCGCCGTCTTTAGTAAACGAAGGCCCAGCCCTGCCTACAGTGTGCATCTTTTTTAGTTGTTTAAATCAGTTTAGTTTAGTTTTAGTTTTACTTTTAGTTTTTAGTTTAGCTTTAGTCTTGCTCATTTTCAATCAGCTGGACAGCGTGTAGCAAGAGGCATTGCCTGTATTGCAGTGCTGGGTCAATGAGTATCTGCAGAGGCTGCAGTGAACAATGTCGCAATATCAGACAATTGTACAGAAACACATGCATGGCCTCAATTGCACCATTGCTCCATGATGAGAGAGTACCAGTCGTACAAAAGTGAGTTGTAAGTGGGGACTCATGTCATGCACACCTGTGGTTGAGTCAGTGGGCTTGAAGATCTCAAAGCTGCCAAATCTGACGAAGGTAGGCGCCACACGCAGGACGACAGAACAGCGCTCTTGCTTGGGGTTGCCAGTATAGAACATGTCGCGCACAACCTTGCTATCAGAGGTTATCACAGAGCCTGCTCTTGTTGTGGGTATGCCCTGCGCAGCAGGACAGTAGCATCCTGTCTACAGTGTTGAGACCACGCTGCCGTTTGACAGACTCAAGGTTGCAAAGATCATTTTGCTCCAGCACGTATTGCCACCTATGTGTGCATATCCTTGATACAGGCCCCAATACACTTCAAACAAAATCAAGTGCTTTGAGCTTTGTGCAATCCCTTCCCTTTGTTGGAAGCTTGCACACGGGGTTGTACTTTACACCTGCAGTGCTTCATGCCATTGCATAGCTGCCTGTGAAAATGGCATGACAGCAGATAGCAATGCTGACACAATGAGCTCACCAAGTGGAATAAGGCCTCACTTGCCAGGAACTCTCGGATGCTGCTGCGCAAGACCTTGCGGCCATCAGCTGTCCTTGAATAGGGTGTCGGACCTGCACCCTTCAGCTGAATCTCCCACCTTTCATTTTGAGAGTTGAGGACCTGAAATGCATCCAGGCGTTAACTAGGCCAGCCTACCTGATGTGTCTGCATGAATTTGCACAGGGAAAACAGAGGCAGACCAGCACGATGCATGTCAAGAGCACAGCATGACAGGGAGGCACACAAATCTGCCTGCTGTTGAAGGCAGTCCACTGAAACAAAGTTACCTCTCCAAGATAGATAGCTGCGCCATCACCCAGCTGACCACTGAAGTGCCCAAATTGGTGACCAGCATAGCAGTGGGCTGCAGTCTCTGAGCCAGGCAAGAGCCTGTTGCCACTGAAGTGCTCAACAAAGCTTGGATCTTCAACCTG
>JAABUO010003634.1_pt1 | contig 18350 bp, 25 predicted proteins | sample 5559291 | NCBI WGS metagenome assembly JAABUO01 (sample SAMN10711878, study PRJNA513372) | rock metagenome | isolation source: Antarctica rocks | place: Antarctica: Victoria Land, Finger Mt sud | reverse complement strand
CATAACGTTTGCAGCAAATATTCCGCTGGCGAAGCAACCAAGGCTTGGTAACCAAGCTAGACGCGGCCGGAGTCCACTGGGCTTCCTCGGCTTACTTAATTGTAAGGCGAATGTCAAAACGATGAGTTCAAAGTAGGCCATGATGCCTATGCTTATGAGGTACAGGTCTGCTTTTGGAAGTTACCTCTAATGTGCAAGGACTTCTGCAATATGCTTGGACAGCTCAGACGTCATGTGTTGCTGGATGTGAAGCAGCTAGGCAAAGTTTATGATGCACAGTCGAGCTTGATGCCCTAGCTCCTTACTAAATCTGCAATCATACAGTCTGTTGAGACTTCATGTTGAAGCATGGGCATTCTCGCAGCTTTACATCTGTTGTTCCATCAACACTCAAATCCATACGCTTTGGTTTTGAGACCCTAACCGAGTTTCACAAGCCGGCAGACTTGACATCATTGACCTCCTGCTGCTTTGAGGCAGCATTCATTGATTCAGTGGAGCTGAGCTGTTGGCAAGGACTTCACAGCCTCACAATATTATGACTGCGAGAGGTGTGTTTTCTTCACGTCTCTGCTGCAAGCCACTTGACACAGCGTGTCCTCACATCTGCTGATGTTGGTGACTCTGTGTGCTGTAAGTCTGCCAGCAATCTGGTCAAGCTGCAGTTGGAGTCAAGCATCTTATACTTGCTGCATGGAAGGGGGTTGATGGCATGCAGTGCTCTTCAATCACTACACATTCTCCATTGGAGCAGTGTTGACGCAGCAGACAACTTGGATGTGTTTGAATGCGGCTTAGCTGCTCCAAAACAGTACTGAGAATGAACAACATTGACATGTCCTCCCTTGTTTCTTTGATTGAAGTGCAACTTCTTTTATGTGGCAGCGGTATTAACGCTGACTTTTCAGCCTTGAGCCGTATTACACACCTTCAAAGCTTAGTGCTTGTGTCACCTGGCTCCACCATGATTGGTCAGGCCTGTGAGAAACTGCGCCAGCTCACCAAGCTAGATTTGAAAATGGGTCTGAAGATTGAAGAATACTGGCGTCCTGTGCATTTTGACCTGAACTGGCAGTCTTTGCAGCAGCTGCAGCAAGTCACCTTGTGCTGTTTGATCTGCACATTAGGTCACAAGTTCCCTGCTATCATGGAAGTACCATATCTCGAGCAGTTGAATTTGGCAAATGCCCTGCTTTTTGATGACTCAAGCCAGTCAAGTTTGGCAGCACTTTCAGAGCAAATTAGGGCATGTTGACAAGATGTCTCTTTTGCATCACCCCTAGCCCTAGGGGCCTGTACCTATAGCTGCTTTTAGTTTCTGCCAATTTCTGAGAGCAGTAGTCTGGTTCCCAAATACTAAAGTATCTGAAGCGGGCAGGCGCACAGCCTGCAGATGCAGTCAAGGTTTCAAAATGTTGCGTAGTGTGTCTGCCCACAGCCCGGAAAGTTGTCTGGGTTGAAAGCATTTCACCATGATGGTGATGTCTAGTCGAGGGCTGTTGGGCTTCTTGAGGAGGCTGTACAGCCACATGTGGGAGTCTTGAGTGGGCAGTAACAGAACGTAAATGAGAGTGTAAGTGATTATATATATAGCATATGACATCTTGCCCTGACACCCCTGCAAATTGTGGAGAGCTGTTCCGTGTCTAACAGCTGGCTGACATGACCTGAGTGTAACTGTACATGTGGTGTGGAACAAGTCTGTTTCGTCTGCAAGGTGGCAGAATTGACAGATCCATCCATCCATCCGGGTGTGGTCCGACAGAGAGACAAGTGCAAGTCGGACGGGACGTGTGAATTGATGAGTCATGCAACCAGCTTGCCAACATTGGTGCTACTCTGACCACCGCTGAGCACCGCTCAACGGCTACGTCTGACTAGAATGAACATGTGAGACCCACGTGCCCGCGCAAACTTGAGTTTGGGCGGCATGCTGTGCTCTGCGGTACAGCTTTTGATTGCGGTCCGACTGTCATATTTGCTTGCCTCTTAGAGTGCGGGGTCTTCCTTGATCATTGCGCGTATACGTCAGTTTCAAGCTGTAAGCGTTTTGGCTCAGCTGTCCACTCCTTGGTTCCCGCATACTGCTAAGACGCAAGCAGCTGCAACTGGCTTTGCCCAGGGTTTGCACTCACCGTGTTGTCACCTCGCCTCGGTCACTCACCTTAGAGCGCAAGCACCCTCTCGTCTATTGCTCTTGCAAGAGGCGGCCAGGCAGAGCCTCTCAACACCCAGCCGCGGCAGCGCAAGGGGCTGTGCGACTTGAACTTTGGCTGCAGACAGCCCTGAGAACCACAGCTGACAGGTGAGCCAACCCACAGGAGGCAGTGTGCACTGAAGCTTTGCAGCGTCCTGTGTTGCCGCAAAGCAACCGGCAAGCCAAGCCAATGTTCTTGTTGAAATTCTGCCCCTCAGCCCGCTGACGGACGAGCACACCTGCCTGACCAGCTCTTGCCGCCCGCAGCGGCTCTGACTTTGTCACTGCAGGGCAATCAGCGTCAACCAGAGGGCAATCAGCGCACTTCGAGCCCGCTTTGAATTCAAGTGCTTCACGCACAACGTTGGCAAGCGGCACTGCAGACCAGTTTTGCAATGCCAACACACTTCAGCATCAAAGCTGCCCTGTGCGGTTTGGTGACAGCTTTCTTACAGAACAGCAGTGCTGCCAGCGACCCTGTTGACTGGGCTGCATTGACTGTCCCAGAGGAACCACCACTGCAGTACACAGGCGATGTGAGGCCCTCAACACTTCATTTGATCTCCACTTACACAATGAAATCAGACTGGCATATGCCTGCTACTTAACAGCTCACTGTGACACGAACGTAATGAAGACAGCTTGCTCTTACCATGCATAAGGGCTCTGCAAAGCCTTGTTGTCCTCATCACAGTGCTTGCAAGAAACAGATCTGAAAGGTTTGGGTAACACGTAGTTCAAGTCTTACGGACAGTCTTTGCACCTGCTGATGTAGGGCACATTCTATGGGCTGGGTTCAGACAACCAAGGAGCTTGTGGATTCAGTGGCAATGGCGCAAACAGCCTTGGCCTGCCCTGGTCAACCGGCACCACTCTCACTGTGGCCATCAACGATGACCAGTTCAGCGGTGGTATCACCTGTGGTATGTGCATCAAGTTCAGAGGCACCGGCACTGGAATTGGCACCCAGCCCATCCCTCAGACATGGCAATATGCACTAGTGGATAACAGGTGTGGTTCAACTCTGGTCCTATAGCAACATACATGACCTACACACCTGTACATACATGCGAGTGGTCCAGCATGGGGCCTGTGCTTGGGTCTAGAAGTCCTATCAATCCAAATGCCTGCACCATTCAGCCTGAGAAAATGCCAGTCTTGCACCACTGAACCTACAGTCAACCTACAGCTGACTCACACTCAACCTTCGCTCCTCATGCAGTTCAACACCTAGCTGAGGGCGGGCAGTACCTTCAGTGCATCTTGTGTGTCTTAGTACTGAGTGCAGCTTTATCTTGTGATGGGAATGAGTGACTCGTCTGCATTGCAGGTGCCCAGAGTGTGCTCCTGGCAGCATTGATCTTGCCACTGCGGGCAATGGGCGGTGGCAAGTGGACTGGGTGCCCATTCCCTGCAATGTGGGCCAGTCTACCTTCTTCTACCATGTAGTCAGTCCCCTTTCCAACCCCTATTACTTTGCCTTCTCAGTCTCCAACACCAGGTAGGCACATGCTCAGGGTTCACCTTTTGCCTGCAGCCTCTGGTGATTGTTATGACAGGCTTGGTGCCCACTCTGCTGTGTAAGCTGCTTTACTGGGTCCATGATTTGTCTGTCTGTTTCTGCTGTGTGTACCTGGCTTGACAAGCTCTGATTCTGTGAGCTGATGTTGTCCGTGAACTACACATGAGCTGCATGTATAAGTTTAAGCTGAGTCTGACAGAGTTGTTGCATGCCAGTATGTCTACAGGGCATTGTGTTGCTCGCCAGCATCCGTGTTGGTACTCTGTCATGGGTAATAACGGTATTCAGCATACACTGTGGACATTGGACTTGCTGCAGCAGGCATGTACAGTACATGCCTGGCGTGCCATGATGCCAAACGCACATTGCCTAGTGCATATCACACGACTGTATGCCTGCTGCAGAGTGCCTCTCAAGAATGTTGAGCTTGAGACAGATGGCAGCTGGTCCTCCCTTCGGCGAGACGTCTCCAACAGCTGGAATGCCAACGGCGGAATGTACAAATGCCCATTGCACATCCGGTTGACTTCAGTCCTGGGTGATGTCATTGAGGACTGGGTGCCCAGCAATCAAGGAGGGCAGGGCACTGGGCAGTTCCCAGTTCCTACCCCTGATGCTGCTGGGGCTACCGCAGGGGCCCTGCCCCTTACCCCTCAATATCCAGGTGAACATTGAGCAGCTGTGTTCAATGATTTGCTCAACATCTACATTGCAGTGTATTTGAATATATACTTGCAGCAGCAACCTTCTGGAACGCCATGCTATCCCTGCTGCCCAGCCAGTAAAGATTTGTGGTTCAATTCAGAATTTGGTTTGAGACCCTCTTGCTACGTCTGCTTTGCACTGCTGCTGTCGCTATGCATACCGTTTGTCTGATCTGTTGGTTGGCTATGTCTGCCGCAGTGCTAGTAGTGAAGGCATGCCATGTGGTGGTGCAGGTATCACTTTAGGGGAGTCAGGCCCTGTGCCTGTCCACTGGAATGCTCCCAATGGGACCTGGGTCACAACCACCACCTCTAATCCCGCAACCCCCGGGGGACCAGTCAGGTTACCCAGCCCTGAGGCCGCACCTGCTGAAGCCTCTGCAGCATCTGGTATGCAAACTTGGCTATGTGTGACTTGCACTGATTTCATTAAGTTAGTTATCATATGGTTGATGATCCTACGAGCTGGCTCTGCAGCTGGTTGACACATTTTGCTGTGACACTGAGTATGTTGCATTGCTCTGCTGTGTGCATGTACAGCTGCGGTGTGACTTGCTGCTGCTGCACAGAGGGCCTTCACTCATGTGAGTTGCTCCTAATGTGCAGTCATTGCTGAACACTTTTATAACTATGCAGGGTCAAGCTCAGCTTCTGCCTCAGCTTCCAGCTCACAGGCACCCTCACCTGCATCAGCCCCAACTCTATCTCCACCCAGCCCCTACAACCCTACCCCATCCAATCCAAGCCCGTATCCATCAGCTTCCTCTGCAGCTTCCTCAGCAAGTTCTCCCTCAGTTGCTGACAAAGGGAGCCTTGCTGAATGGGCGCAGTGTGGTGGCACCTACCAGTGCACCTCCTACTGCGCAGATGCATCATGGAGTGATATGCAGTGTGACAGTGGGTTGACTTGTGTCCGATATGACAGCACTTGGTGGCAGTGCAGACCAGCTGGTCAGAGTTCTAGTCCTCCAATTGCACCTCCAGCTTCCAGTTCATACACACCTACGACACCATCAAGCAGCCAGAGTAGCAGTGGCTCTGCTGCTGCAAGTGCAACTTCTGGCGGTAGTCTTGCTTTTGGCGGGAACATCGGCTCGAGCTCTTCCAGCAGTGAAGCTGCTAGCAGTTCAGGTGGTGGCAGTGCAAGCGCAAGTGCCACTGCTGGTCGCAGGATGCTCAGGCACTGAGATCATCGTCTTTTGCCACTACCACACACAGCTGATATGTACAGCTGTACATACCAACTGTGTCAAGACCGTGATTGTGCCATGTGCAACAGCTGCAGTGAACATTAACACGCTTGTAGCTTACGAATGGCTCGTGGAACCTCATCTTGAGGTCAAAAGTAGTTTGTGGGGTGCAGCATGTGTAGTTTGGGAGGCCACGCTGTGAACAGTTCTGAAGCTGTTCTGCCAATGGATGCTAGCTTCTTGAAACGCCCAATTTTGCTTTGTGTTTGTGCTGTGCTGTATCTCAACCAAGTACTGTTTTTGTTGTAGCTTTATGTGCACGTGTAGTCAAGCACTGTAGACTTTGCATCACTAGTTGTAGATTAGAGTATTGCTTGGTATTGTACAGACCATTTTGTTGCTCTGTTTCCTAGAACTGATTGGGCTAATTTATCTTTACATCAATTACATGAATCAAGTACAACCTAGTGTCATTTGGACCTTCTTTCTGCTTGCAAGCAGCATGCTTGTTGTGAATACACCCTTCAGCATCAAGACACACTGTGACAGGTTGCTGTCACTTTGTCCTTCATGCAACCTATGTCAGTCTGACTTGCATTGCTGGGGTTGTCAGTGCATACAGCATACAGTACATGCATCCATTGCCTGCTGGAATGACCTGACAGGAAGTTCCACTGAGTTTGTCTCAGAAAGTCACAGCTTACGCAGTTGTGCAAACTGTGCTGTCATGTCTGGCATTTTCACCTCATGTGACAGCACAGATGGCATGACTGCATAAGCTGTGTCCTCAACAACTACAAGTGCATCCACACTTGAATCTCAACAAAAGTACAGGGATTTCCAAAATGACTTGCACTCTTGTATCAGGCGAGAATGGAAGCAGCAATATGAATTGATAAAACCTTGCATGCCCAGAGACTCCCAGGCTGCAGTATGACAACTCTGTACATGGCCTGTACCATTATTGATCAGCAATCCACTGCACTCTAATTGTGAACATCCTTGTATGACCAACGATGCCTTCGAGGATATGTGTCACACATTTGTCAATCCCAGTTGAGAAAAGCTATGATGGCAGTGAAACTTTTTGTCGGTTCCAGCTTGAGCTGCCAATGTTTCTAGCTCTTGCACTGCAGCCTGCTTATCCCAAGAAACAGCTGCCTGCATCGCAACAGAACAGGGTGATTGGCTGGTTGACTCACCTAGTCTCCAGACTGCAATGAAGATTGCATTGTCAAAAAGCAGAATAAGCTGCAGCTTGCTGCTGTAGTGATGCTGTGCTTATGTGACTTCACAAGGAGTCGCAGGTATCAAGGTATGATTGCTCCCATGCAAAAGTCATGTGCAGAGGCCCATCAGTGCTTCAAAAAATGGCAAAATGCCAAAGCACGGCAGTTTGTACAAGGCACATGTTTTGCAATCACTGACCTATAGTTCAAAAACCAGCTGTGATTTACGCCATGTAAACTACAGTACTTGTTGTGGTTGCAAAGCACCATAGCAGGGGCAGTACAGGCTAGAACCAGCAGGGTGCATCCTGTGCCTTGCACCTCATGACAAGCAAAGGCGGGCCTTCTGGTCACCACCTTGTCATGCTCATTGAACAACTTGTGGTCTAGCAGGTCCGACATTTTCTCCATGGCCCTTGAGCAAATGGTGAATGCCTTTCCATCCCGGTCTGCTGGCGTTTCATTTGTGTCAGTTGTTTACGCCAAAGTCGTGGAAATCCCCATTGCATATGTGCTGTAGTGACGCTTGACCTTGCCGCGCCTCAGGTTTTGGGACTGAGCTGCTGCCGGGATATTAAGCAACACATGGATCGGGTGAATGCCTCCCTGATCAGCTGCTTGGACGGTTTTGGATGCATGAGCATCTTCCAAAACTGGCTGCCTGGAGCTCTCGGAGAGGATGTTGTGCTAGACCACCGACGCTTCAGAGTGATCAAGCTTGTAAGCGTGTTCCCAAGCTGCTTGAGAGGCCTGGCAAACTTACAACCAGTGTCTAACTCTAATCTGCCTGACAGTTAGGCGAGGGTGGCTACTCCTTTGTCTACTTAGTACGAGAGCTCCCTACAGAGGAAAACCCGGCTGTCAGTGAGTCATACTTTGCGCTGAAAAAGGTCTGCGGCTGCTTTGAAGCTTCGAACAGTATGCAGGAGCGTCATGATGAGCTCCTGGCATCTCAATTGCTGCAGATTTTGGCTGGCAGCAGTGAACAGCTGACAGCAGCAGAGAAAGAAATACAAGTCATGACACAGCTGCAGCATCCAAACCTGCTGCCACTCCTAGCACAGGCAGTAGTGCCTGACCGCAGTGGTGGCCGCATGCTGCAGCTTGTGTACATGCTCTTTCCTGTGTATGAGGCAAGTGCTTTTTCCTCCTCCTTCTTGCTTGACACACAAGAATGGACCCCAGTTGAGTCATAGCAGCTACCAAAGTTGAGTGTGTGTATCTGTCAAACTGCCTGGTATGCTGAGCTGTGCATTTAGCAGCTGCCCACTGGCTTTGCCATATGCACATGCAAGTTGTTGTGGCTGAGGAGATGCTGAGACCATATGTTGGTACAGGAAGGCTCTCTGAATGATGAGGTGACTAGGAGGCAACAGACACAAGATCCTTTTGACTCCAAAGACATCCTGCAGATCTTTCTTCAGGTGCAGCTTGCTTTCCCTCCTCCCTTGTTCTCCCTTGCTTCAAATCCGCATCAATCACCTCACTGGCTATTGCCTTCTATGAGTGGTCTAGAGCTGTGATATGTATTGTGTCATGCTCTGATGTCACTGCCGTGGTCAAGCTTCACTGCAGATTTCACATCACCCATTGTACTCTGAGGATTGTTCATTTTTTTTTTGTCTGATGCTGACAACTGCACAAACAGCTGACCAGCTGTACACAAATGCACTCAATGTAACCAGCGCCTGCTGAACCTAGTGCACTATTGACTGCTATATAGCCGTAGCTTTGCAAGGAGTGCACAACCCCACTTGAGAGAGTCAGTTTGCTGAGATGACACACAAACAGGAGTGTGTAGTGCATGCTCATGTAAGGCGTCTTGTGACAAGGTGCCAGCAGCTATAACCAGCTTTCCCAAGTCTGCCTGTTTGCCCGGCCTCTTCAGGTCTGTCATGGTGTCCAAGCCCTGCACAAATGCACACCACCACTGGCACACCGTGACATCAAGCCCCACAACGTCCTCCTGCAACGGCATAAGCAGCATGATAGTGAGGCAGCAGACCCCATAGGCAGTCAAAGCCATCCTGGGGATGACTTGGAAGCCCAGCCCTTGCATGCTGTGGGCGCTGAGCCTGTGAGTAGCAGCTACCACGCAGTGGTCATGGACTTTGGCAGCTGCCAGACAGCTCATGTGGAAGTCAGGAACAGGACTGAGGCTCTAGCAGTTCAAGAAGATGCGGAGGTCAGCATCATCATCAACATCTTATTTTGATGCGTGTGAATCCAGAGGTGCTCTTGTGTCCGTTTCTGGTTGGCCCCTGCTTCAGGCGCCCAGCTTGCGTGGCAAACAGTACCTTCACTAGACTCAAGTGATGGAGCTGACACGTTGTATGTAGCCTGTATGCTGTGGGATTGCACAAGAGTTGTTGCACATAGTCCTTATCTATCATCGTGACGACACCATATGTTGGGGGTACATGTATGTTGGTAACTGTGCTGCCTGTGTTCCTGCAGGCATACAAGCATTCACTGGAACAGGATTTATGATGCCCTGCAGGCACACTGTACAGCGCCGTACAAAGCACCAGAGCTTTTTGATGTGCCTTCACAATGCACCATGGATGAAAGGGTGGATGTATGGTCCCTGGGATGCTTGCTGTAAGGATTGCTTTTCTTGCATGCCTTTTGTCACCAGCCAAGTCAGCATGTATCCATTGCATTGACATTTGTTGTGAAAATGCAACAAAGCTGTGAACGGAAGCTCAGCTGGAGGTCAGTGTTTCTCAGCGTGTCAATAGTGTCTGAGCCTTGGGACCAGCAACTCTTGGGAGACTCTTGAAACCCTAACGCCATGTTTGATCCCCTTCATCACCCTGACATCTTAGCTTGCTCTAGTGGCGTTGCAAAATGCCTTATGTTGTTGCAGATATTTCATGATGTATGGCATCTCCCCTTTTGAGAGAGCTGTCAATGAGGCTGGCGGAAGCTTGACCCTGGCTGTCATCAAGTGAGTACTGTTGCTCCTGCGCAGCTTTGCACTTTTGTGTTGTGAGCGGCTTACCATTCTTTCGTTTGGGGGCGCCAGTTGTGCATGCATAGCCTGCACAGCAAGTCTTCTTTGTTGCCCTTATATTGCTGGCCCTGATGATAGCACTTTTAGCAGCACAAGCAAGCAGCTGCATGGCCTTTCCTGTCTTAGTTGAGCCTTACACAGCACAGGGTAATTTGTGAAGCTTGTACTGAGTAGTGTGATGTTTGTGGGTGCAGCAACAAGCTGTGGTGGCCACCTGGAGACAGGTACACAGAAGACCTGCGCATGCTGGTGCAGTTCTGCCTGAACAGCGACTCCCAGACCCGCCCTTGTGTCGGTGACATCATCAGCAAGGCCAAGGCTCTGCTGCAATAATGGATGCTTCTTGGCCAGAAATGAATCTGTGGTTGCTATAAATTGCATTGCTATGGGCAGTTGCAATGACACCACTTGTGCCACATGTACATTGCAATCGCACTTTTGTCAATGTGTTGTACAGAGCGTCAAGCGGACCAGTGTTTCAAAGTAGATGCTGTATGCAAATAGCCAGTGCAGATTATACCAGTGATGTAGTATGGAGAGTGGAGTCAGAGTGCTGTGTGTACCTATGTTACAGTTCATTGTGACCAGTCAAGACGGCTGGCCTTGGTAGTGCAGGAGCTTCACACAATGCTGGAAGGTAGAGAGTGATGATGTACACACACTGAGCTGGTTCTCTAATTACCATGTGGGATTGCTTGTCTGGTGAACAAGCAAGACGCAGCTCTGTGCTCCTGCATCAAGCAACCACACCTCAAGCATTACTTGAGATAAATAAATGCCAAGGCCATCGTGTAAGTCTTAGTTGATCAATGCACCTCAATCTGTGCTGGGACTGCAGCTGTGAGATTTGTTATGCTGTTAAACTGACGTCATTCAGGACGTAGATTGCATGTCATCATGCTCTACTGCAGCAGTATGCAGTGTCAAGAAATTGCCAAAGAGTTTGCACTGCAGTAGTTGGTGTGTCTCACCTGAGCATGCTTGTCTCATCTGCATTGTGGTAGCCCTCATTGAACTCTGTCACCTCACACTCTGCGCCATTGGAATAAAACTGGGTTGCAACAGCTCTTGTCACCTTCATGCCGGGCAGCAGGTCCTCATAGTTCAACATCGTGGGCTTACCAGATCCTGAGACCTCGCTTGTCTCATAACCATACATGCCTGCACCACAAAACCCACATCAACTATCACAATCTTGCCTGTTTGCACTCAGATGTCTTGACTACAAGGACTGCATCCTTGTTGTCATGTCATCACGGCTTCTTCAGATAAGCATTGTCATGTTTTCCTGGAATGTTTGCACATCAGCACATAAAGCAACATTCACTCAGCTGTAAATGCATTGCTAGCACAGCAGCCTCGACACGTGTTGGACTGCAAAGCAGAGATGGGCCATATAAGGTGTTGGATCAGGCAGGCACCGAATGGTTGGTTTCACAAGCTTTTACCTTGCTGCTTATTAACACAGTGCCTTTTAGTCAGGAAAGACAGAGCAGAGCATGCATTGGTTTAGGTGCAGTTTGCTGAACATGTGGTTCACGCAGTCGTATGGACTGATCATTGATGAGAAATTCATGGTGACAGATACTTGCAGCTGCAGGCGCATAAAAGTTTTGTGGGTACTGACCTAGACTGTGTGCAGCCTGCAAATGGTTATGTTCTGCATGGAACTGGTTGATGTGGCTCAAGCAGCACACCTCATACGACCACCAGCCCTGCACATGTGCACAAATGGTCTCACATACAGTCATGGCAAAGATGCCCAGACCGACAAAGCAGGACAGCTTGACACAAGTTTGATGTAACGATCTGTGCAAAGATTGGATCCATGATGATGACACAGAATCATTTGGACTTTCATATCATGCTACGAGCAATTCAGGATGTTGGAACGGCATCAAGGCGTGCACAGTCCAGCTAAACAGTCATTAAATCACAGAACCATCAAGCAGCTCAGGCATTGCATTGCTTGAGACGCAGAAGCAGCGTGCGCATCTAAGATGATGGAACACCTTGGTGATGTAGAGGCATTGATTCCCAATGAGGTGTGACAGGTGGTGATCTGCCCACTCAGATTGCATGCTGCCATCAGCCGGCCTGCGGTGGCCCACTGGGCCAATTGACTGTCCTAACTCTAGCTGTGCTGCAACCTTTGTGGGCATCTGCCTGCAACGTCATGATGCCTGAAACTTGCAGACTATGGGGAGACAGATACGCAGCGAGGCAGCATGTGCTTTGAGAGATGGGAGGAGTGGGCTGGACCAAAAAGGTGCGGTGGAGTTTGCTTGATTCTGCCATACACATGTCTGTGATTGTGGTGAGATGCAGAGAGACCTTTGGCACGTGGTGTGCATGCTGTCAAGGTGCAAAGAGCAAACTGCATGTGCAGCTTTTGTAATTGTTCAGCAGGCTCAGGCAAGCGGACTGCAGCCTGCCTGAGTTGTGAAGACAGCCCTGTGACACTGCATGTTTGCAAGAAGCTGTGGGACAGCAGACTCACACAACAGGTTGACCGTGTAACACAAGGAAGCTCTTTCCCAATGAAGACAGACCAAGCTAGCAAACAGAGTGATGCTCCTTGAGACATGCAGCACATCATCGGTGAGACTCAAGACTTATTGAACATGCTTGGCGTAGCAACACAGCAGCACGTACATGCTCTGGGCCTCCTGATGACTGTCAGTAGAAGCTGCTCCTGCAGCTGCAGGAGAGGGGGCTACCGAGGGGGTAGGAGCCCCTGCATAGGTGGGGCTCTTGGGGGTGGAGCAGGCTCCTGTCGCTGCACATGCTGCCTTGCCGGTCTGTGCCCGCAGCTTCCTGCTGGCTGCCTTCAGTGACTTGTCACCCTCTACACTCAAGCCTGTTTTGCACGCAAGATGATGTTGCAATCAGGTTTCTCATACATAGTCGCAAAAGAACAGGCTGTGTGCACACGCCATTTGCCCACACCTAAAGCTGTTGGATGTATGCTGCCTGACTTGATGCAAGGTTGCTGGGCAACAACTTAGTTAGCACCCTTAAAGCAATTGCGCCAGGACTCTAGGAGGTGTCTGCTGAAAGCATGCGTCACAGCCTGGCACATCACATAGAAGGTTTCACAGCAAAATCTGGGCTTGGGAGGGTAATCTCGCACCTGTGCACACTGCACTGTGGGAGTCAATGCCTGAAGGGTTACCTGAAGGGGAAATAAGGGTGCACGTGCCACAGCTGAGCTGGCAGTGGCCGGGCACCTGCTCCCCTGCCTTATCGGTAAAGCCCACCATGTACTGCACATTTTTCTCACACTCACCCTGCAGCACAGCTACCAGTTGAGGAAGTCATGTTGGGACACCTAGAAGACACCTGGTCTAGCGTAGCGTCCTGATGGACGGTCTGCCAGCACTGCTATTCTGGCACTTGAATATGTGCAGAGACATGGAAGTCTGGCATGCTTTGTGCTGTTATGACAGATTTTGTTGTCAGCATGTGCCTAATCATGCGAAACTGTAACACAAGCTATGTTGTCATGTTTGCTGCTTCTGCAGGGCTCTCAACAAAAGTTGCAAGCTTGTGTGACTGGTGACTTGGCTGTCAAAGTGACAAGCTGCAGGCAGCTCAAGCTTGCAAGGGCAGGCTGCAGGTGCATGATGGAGTTGCGCTATACCATGGAGTACAGTATACAAATAGCACAAAGATCACAATGCAAGCATGAGGTCTAGGTAATTGTTGCATGGACAGTAATGTGGCTGCCTACAATGTGAGCCCAGAAAGGGCACTTCTCATGCTTGTCTGGGCAATCCTGCTGCAGGGCATTTGGGTCAGCTGTCCAGCCCTCCTCCTCATCTTCATCTAGCAGGGCACTTCTGGTGGCCTCATATGCCTTGAAGCCCTCCTTGAGAACAGTCAACAAGGCTGGCAGGGGCGGCCTCTCCTCATCTGACATGCTCTGCTGCAACAACAACAGCACATTTCTGCATCTGCTATTTGCATGGCCGCAACTTTGTGTCCTGCTTGAAGTCCAGGCAGCATGAATGCATGTAGGCTTTTGCAGGCTGACTCTGAAACTGTAGCCAGTGCATTAAGCCAACTGAAAACAAGATCTGTCTCAGCAGTGTGATGACAAACAGCTTCACAGTGTGAGATGCAGTCTGGGGCAACAGCAGCATGAAAAAGGCGGCGTCTATTGATCCAGTCCAGCAATCCATCATGTAAAGGTTTCCTGCCATGATCTTTTGCATGACCAATACATACAACAGTGCAAAGACTGAGAACAAAGGCAACAACAAAGCTCATGCTCACATTTGACAGCAGCTGATGACAGGCGCGCTGCACAGCCATATGCTCATAGGCACTTGGGCTGGTCTTGTCTCGCGCCTGCATGCTGAAGGTCTGGACCATTGCTGGGGTGACCCCAGGGGGCAAAGCTACCCCGCTCAGGGTGCCCTCTGCTTGGACAATGGCATAATCCTTCAGCAAGTCCCTTGGCACCTTGACACATGCACTGGATATGTGAACATGCATTTGAATCTCAAATGAATGTCAATTTGTTGCAGAGTGATGCATCAGTGTGCTGTCTGCAAAAATCTGAGACAGATCTTGTGGCTATGCATTTGATCATGCATGAGTCTGACCTGTGTGGTGCTCTCTGAAAGGAGATTTTGACAAGAGGCATGCATGCTTTTTAGTTTGCGTTGGAGATGGGCTGATCACCACACCAGTCCGCCTGACACTCAATGCAAATGAGCTGTCGCTATCTTGTCTGCGTGTCAATGAAGCATGGTGTCTGTTGCTTACTGTAATCTCACACATAGCTTGCATTTGCTCAGTCAGCTGCTCCTCTGTCAAGTGCAGTCCTGTCTTGTGCAGCCAATTGGTGCCCCACTGCCAAGTGTTATTGGTCAGAATCCGGCACGCTCTGCACTTGATCAATTCAGCCAACAATCCCAACACCTCATCAGGCACAGTGTCCTTGTACACATCAGATGTCCTGCAGACACACAGCAGTCTTCCAAAGGATAGGTGTGATTCAGGCGCTGCAGAAGCAACAGCTGTGTACCTGGACAGTATTAGTACTAAGACAGGACTTTGAAGACTAGCAGGCTGGTGCAGGCATACCACGACTCACCCTACGTATGTTTGTGGATAGCTGTCTTCCCTGAAAGGTCCCAGGTTGCTTATGTGACTGAAGTCAGCTGTGTGACCAGCTGCTTGCAGCACTTTTTGAGCAGGAAAGTGGAGCTTGAAGGCAGGCCATGTTTGCTTGGTCCAGACAGTCTCATCGTATAAGTAACTTACAGCAAGCGCTAGGCACGTGAGCTGGAGCAGCAAGGCGAGACGTAGTCCCATGTGATCGGTGGGAGGGTGGGACTTGGGTCAAAGTATCACATACGCTGGCACTGCAACGACTCAGCTGTGCAATCAAAGGCCATTTAGCAGACCAGCAAGACCGGCTGAGCCGGGAGTCGTGCACGAAAGATGCAGACGTAACAGAAACAGCACTAGTTGCTCCGGGACCATCTGAGTCAGGTATGATCAAGAGACAACGATCAAGATGCAACGAAGCAATCCATGCTGAATGTCGTTAAACAGCATACCCAAGGCTGACAATGTGTCACAGGAAGTTGCCTGGCCATGACCAATACTCAAGATGTCAGCAACAGTTACATCAACAAGGCAATCTTCAAGTTGCACAGCTGACAATCTAACCACCCATGCATGCATATGCCAAGAATGCCGAAAGGTCTCAATCTCAACGATGTCGGAGTTCACAATGACCTCCACGGCATTGCTGACTTGAGGCCAAGATACATGCCTCAGACAACTGCCTGTTGCCCAGACGCCATAGACTTGTATCGGGTGGAAATTCTCGCCTGGGTTTCCCAATGCAATGGCATACACCGTCGTCTGGGATGTATGCATGGACCTTGCAATTTTGCAACAACAGAGGCGCAGCCTTTTGGCTAGTTTGGCTGCAGCTCAACTGCAAGACGTTGTAACCTGCTGAAATTCATACTGTTGTATGGCGCTGCCGGAGAGCTCACTTTGATTTTGACATTCCATAACCCAGTACTTGCATTTGCTTATACTAGAAAGTTTTGTCGAGTTTCTGTTACTTGAAAAGCAAAAGCTGCTTTGGCAACTTTATGTGTTGTCAACTTTTGCTGTATTGTAAATAGTTCTATAAATGTGGTTGTGTAGGGTTTCTCATTGTGGTTTTCTCGCTTGCATGTGATTTTGTTGTGGGTTTGAGATCATCCAACATCCATTTCACTGAACAACTTGTAAACAATATTTTTACTTTACCATAGGTACCATACACAGTGTGACTAAGGAGCAAAGCATCCTCTTGATTCTGCTAATCACGCTGCCTTCATGACAGCAGCTTATGCTACAGATGCTGCAGCTGCAGCTGCATCTGCAGATCTGCTGCAATGCCCTGTACTTCTGCTCTTGCCTCTTCCTTGCTTGTAATAACCTCGAGATCTGCTCTGCTTGTGCTTCCCTCTGCAATGACCTCACCACGGCATAGTGCAACATCATTTACTATAGTGCAACATCATTTACTATACTGCAACTTCAATTCCTCGACATTGTACTTGAATTTGAAATCATCAAAGCTGTTCACACCGTAATATTTCTGCAGGATTGGCAGGATATCACCATAAAGGTAAAACTTAACCTTGTGATTCCGTCTGCCTACATCACGATGGGATACGTCCTTGAAGCAAGCAGCTGGCAAAGCAAAGTTGTCCCACAGCTGCTTCTGAGACAGCAAGTTGGAGTGCAAACACGTTCTACAACAGTGGACTAGCAGTCTCCAGAAGATATGGTCATGACCACTGCCACAAAAGATGCAACCTCTGAAGCCTGCTAGCCTCAAAATCTCTCTTGCAGGCTGGGACACCTTTGGCATCTGCTTGTGCGCCTTTTGCATCTCTTTTTCCAACTTTTTCTGCTTGCGTACTGTTGCACAGTAGGTGACCTGTGAAGAGTACACGTTCCACAAAGTTTGCCACAGCCCGTCAGTGTCTGTGTTGCGCAGATGCTGAGCCAGCCAAGTGTCCACGCAAGCCAAGTTGAATAAGGTCTGTGGTGCTGTGGCGGAAACGTCAAAGATATTCACAAGCAAGCCATCCCACAGCTCTGCTGGAAGATCCCGAAAGAAAAGAGTACGCGGTAGTTCGGTCAACTTAGCTGCTGGAGCCGCGGATTTATCACGCCGCGAAGCAAACGTGTAAGCCATATGGGCGTTTTTTCGCACAACTCACTATACAACGGCCTCTCACACACCTCACTATACAACAGCACTATTGACTTGTTTGAACAAATTTGGATCCTCAATTTCTGTCAAATGGCATGTGCCCGAAAAATCTTAGACTAATCTGGTAATGATGGTACCGCGATGATCGCTTAGTGTGACAGCCCTACATCAGCTCACCTTGCATGCTATTGGCACAATTTGTAGCAATAATAAACAAATTTCGAAATCAGATCTGGAGCAGGAAATTCAGTAAAAATTCAAGTAAAAGATGAGCACCTTCACGTAGCCGCTGTCAAAAAAGCAGCTGCTGTTTTAACCAATTGCTGTGATTTGAGTTATCAGACTATCTAATAGTGCCACCTGGTATAGCAACAATGACGCTTCTGTGCACTTTTGCCTGTTACTCTATTGTGTGCATTTAAAGCGGGGTGCGGGGTTGACACAAAATGAACAATACCAATGAAGGTTCAATGTGGAGTGCTTATGAGGCTGCCTGCGCAGCGTGGACAGGCCTATCCAGCTTCACAGCCAGCGTGCCATCATTGACCTTGCACACCAGCACACAGCACTCCTCCAAGATGGCCTTTACGGCACCTTGGGTCCGCTGGGACCCTCCCAGTGATCAGCTGCCAAGAAGCAACATGTTCAACTTGACAGCAGACACTCGATCTTTTGAAAGGTTGTAGATCTGCACCATATACATGTCCTTGCATGAGTAAGGTTGCACTCTGTCGGCGGTCGGTATGGGTGGATGCAACTTTGAGAAAGCATTATGAAGCATGCAACAATGCTTCCATACATTGCCAGTGCCTAATGAATGAAAACGTTACTGCAATGACCGCTTATCTACTATTTGGGTCGTGAAATAAGGTAATTTGAGCAATATTTGTTTCATTTCATTTCACAGAAAATGGGCCAAATCAGCCGAAATTGGCAGAAATTGGTGGCAAAAATAGGTTTTGTCTAGGGTTTCAGGGAGAATTTGGCGTATTTCAAATCTGTTGAAATAGGAAAATCCCTGTTTTGAGGCAGGAATATTGCTCGAGAATTTGTTCAACTTGGCAGATGCATCTCCCTTAGCAAGAGCAGTGCTTTGCCGCTTCCAAAATTGAGAATGGCGATGTATGGGAGTTAGATAGTAATAGTTCAATAATAAATTACTTGAATACTTACCAATCGATAACGTTACTGGATAATTTATTACAAGGATCTGGTGAAATGAGTAATTTGCATACCCCTATTCTGACCGCAC
>JAABUO010003633.1_pt1 | contig 18350 bp, 10 predicted proteins | sample 5559291 | NCBI WGS metagenome assembly JAABUO01 (sample SAMN10711878, study PRJNA513372) | rock metagenome | isolation source: Antarctica rocks | place: Antarctica: Victoria Land, Finger Mt sud | reverse complement strand
CAAAAGCGCGTTTATTAAAAAACCTTCGTAATTAATTCTTTTTACGAGATCTTATCGTATTAATAAGCTTAATAATCTTAAATATAATTATTAATTAATATTTACGTATTATAAACGAGTTTATAATAATCGTAACATGCATTAACATTTTTATTACGATCATGAGTTTATTATACGCTTATTACATTTAAAATTATCTTTATAATTAAGTTAACGAACGCGTTTTAAAGTTAAAGAACATTTATTTTCATTAATGATTCGTGAAATCGTTAAAACACGCGATAAAATAAATAAAAAAGTAAGAAAAGAATTATATAAATAACGACGATGATGACGAAGCTATAAATGTTAATTTTACGTCTTCGTTAATCATTCTTAATAATTATTAAAAAAATAAAACGAATAATAATACATATAATGAAATCTCTCTTAATTAATTAAGAAAAGCTGCTAGAAATAAGTCTGTCATCGCACTTCTTAACACTTTTACTTAATGCTTGCAAGTTTTTCATCTTTTATTACTTTTTAATCTCAGTTATTTAATAAATTTCTTAAAGTTTTATTAAGATAATGACTTAATTAATTCGTTTACTATCATATTTTAATTAAAAACGAAGTTTACTAAAATTTAATTTTTCTTATACAAATCTCGAATATAATAATAAGCGACGTTAATGTGCTTTAATCTTTCGTAAATATAAGCATTTTTAATTAGCATAAAAGATGTTTAATTTTCTTTTTTAAGCTGTATAAATAAGATAGATTAATAAATAATCTTTTTAAAAATATTAACGCGATTATAATTAATGCTTAAGTACTTTATTAAATTTATGTTTTTAAGCATTTAATTAATTTATAAATCTTTCTTAACGTAAATTAATAAAATTACTTACTCTGTCTTAATGATTAATATAATAACGAACTTTTGCTTTTAACTTATTTAAAAGATTAATTCTTCATTAAGTATGTAAATGTAAGCGAGAATTAACTTACGATTTAGTCTGTTTAAAACGTAATTTAAGTTAAAATATTTTATTAATTTCATGCTTTTATTAACTTCGTACGTAATGCTTAAATTAATAATAAAATGAATGTATCGTATTAACTTCTTTAAAGCGTGTTTATAATGTTTTACAGAATTATTAAAGTATTAACTTAATTAATTAAAAGTAAAAGCGATGTTAACACGAATGTGAATTATAACATATATAAGACTTTTAATAACTTGTTAATATTCATGTTAATTAATTCTTACGTTTTTAAGTTTAATTAAACGAAAAGCGTTATATTTATTCATTAAAAGATATATTATTTTGTACTTATCTTATCTTATGTTAAGTTTTTCGAAAACGTTATAAAAATAATAAGTTTAATTTATTCGTAAAATTCGTGTCTTTCTGTTATAAATAATTTAAATGTTAAGAATCTTCTTTATTTTTCTTAAATTCTTAACTTTAAAAACACATTAAAACTTATGTTTAAATTATTTAATATTATTTAATGATTTAAAAATAATAATTATATCGTTAACGTATAGTAATAACATGATTTCTTTTAATTTATAAATTAAAAAACATAAATCTATAACGCATTAAGCGAAGTTAAGTTCAGATAGCGCTGTTATATAGCGATTATGTTAATCTCGTATAGCTTACTTAAAATTATAAAAACTTTAAAAAACTTTTAAAGCATAATTAAATCTGACTTTTACTTTTAACGAAGAAAACATGTAAATAATTTCTTTAAAAAATGATTTAATAAACGCATTATTTATATTAACTTAATAAAATTTAAGATTCTTCATTATTGTAATGATTAAAAAAACTTATAAAGTATTAAACTTAATGATTAACGCGAAAATGTTTTTATAATTAACTTCATGAATTTAAAAGAAATCTTTAATTATTAATCTTGTCTTTATTTTATTAAGAAAATCGTTAACGTGCATTTTTAATTTAAAGACTTATTTATTTATTACAATGTTAATCTTTTTAAGCGACATTTCTTTTTATTAAATTTCATTAACGACTAGCGTTATAAGTTTTACGTTAATCGTTTCTTTTTAAAGTTTCTTTTAAATTAAGTTTTATATTACGTCTTTATAAGTGTTTAACGTGAAAATTCTTATTGCTTTAAAAGAATCAGATTCATTAACGTTAAATAATATTCATGACATGCTTACATTAAAATCGCTTTTATCATCGTTAACTTTTTTAATGACGAATTAAATTATTATAACTCGCGAGATCTTAAATGCGCGTTCTTTTAATTGTTAATCTTCGTTATCTTTTTTTATTTAAAATGATTACATGTAAAAATATTTAAGTTACTAATTTAAACATGCTTAATGCAAAGATTTTTAAGTAATTTAAACATTTACGTAAGCTTCGCGCTCTTTTAACGTATATAACGTGATCTTAAAATTAAATACATTTAAGTTAATCGCGATAATTTTTAATACATTAATTAATTTAAAGAAAACGTTAATCATAAAATCGTTAAATTTTAAAACGTTAATTAAAACGTTATTCTTTAATAATCTTTTTATAAATCTTCGTTCTGAAAGAACGTTAAACGTTTACTTACGAAGTTACAAGTTCATGTCTTCATTTTTTTTATCTTCAGCGAACTTAATAGCGTTATTCTTAATAACTTAATTAAGATTTAAAACTCAAAGATAATACTACTTATTAATTTTCTTTATATATTTTATAAAAACGTCGAGTCTGTCTCTGTTTATAAATTTATCTCGTTTATCTTTAATTAATAATGACTTAAGATTAACGTGTAAATAGCATTTATATTCTCATATTCGTACATAATTAATTAAGAACTTAATCTTAATAAATGTTTTCTTTAAGATCGTGAAAGCTTCGTTAATTAAAAGTCTCGTGATAATTTATTTTCGCAGATAAACATTTATTTTCGCAGCTTTTACTTAAAATTTAATAAAAAGTTCAGCATTCTTAATCATAACTCGCATTAAGTTTTTTATAATGCGTATAATTTTTTTAATTACTTCATTTTAAATTAACATGTATAAGATTATATATTAAAAAATAATGTTAATTAATGAATATTAATTATTTAAAATAGCTTTAAGTTTCGTAACGTTATTACTGCGTACGGAAAAAAGTTTAACATCGTTATAAAGCTTTACGCTGAGTTTTCATTTTCGTAAAACATTTAATGCATTAAATCGTTACTTTAAAAAGATACATTAAGTCTTTTTAAAATAATAATAATTATTTTTAAAAAGTACGACTCGTTATTAAGAAATGATAATAATGATTTATAAATGTTTATGAAAATAAAAGTTAAGATACTTATCTTTTAATCGCTAACATTATGTTCTCGTTTATTAATAAACTTAATAAGCGCATATATTTTATACACATTCTCGCAATTATCGTTAATAAGAATAAGATTTTTTAAAATAATAATCTTATAAAGTTAACGAAACTTTATTAATTTAAAATGAGCGAAATAATAATATTACAACTTGTATAACTTAAAGCTTTTATCTTTTACGAAATTAAATTAATCGTAATTAACTTTAATCTTATTCTTATAATAAATTACGTTAATGTAAGATGCGAAATAATTTAAATTTATTAAATCATTAAGATTTATTAAATTATAAATCGCTAAAAATGTTAATAAAACGTTAAGTACGCTACATAATTAATAATAATATAAATTCATTAAGATCGTTTACAATTTTCTTTATTATATAAACGTCTTCGCATTATAAAGTCTTAATTATTTACTTTTCTCGCTTATCGTGCATGTATAAACCTTTATCGTTAAAACTTTCTTGTAAATCTTTTTTACATATTCTTTTTTCAGAAAGAAAATTTACTTTAAGCTTAAAAACATGAAGAATAAAAGACAGCTTAATTAAGTTTTTCTAATGATCTCGCATGATTACTGTGTTATAATAATTAACGTATAATTTTTCTTCTTTAACTTTAATGATACGTTTTTTAATGTAAACTAGAAAATTATTAAAAAGTTAAAGTTAATGAATCATACGTAAGAAAACATTAAAATTTACGATTTAGTTAAATTTTAAAATCTTATTAATAATGTTCTTTAACAAAGTTATAATATTCTCGCTTTTCTTGTTCTTATCTTTCTCATTATCATTAAAGATTTTAAAATCGTCGCTTTTCGCGTTTTAAACTTTATGTTTCTTATATTTATTCTTTAAAAGCTTAATAAGAATTTAAAGATCAGTAACGTTCTTATACTTTGTTTTATCTTTATCTTTACGTTTCTTTACAAGCTTTTAAGCTGTAAATAAATAAGAATAATTAATTAAAAAATATTCGTCTTTATAAAGAAAACATTTTAAAATTCGTTACGATTAACGATAATGCGATTAATTATTATTAAAGCTTAAGAAACTTTTACGACGATGATTAATTTTACGTTTATTATGCTTACGATTAATGCGCTCGCGTTCGTTTCTTTACTTAACTCATAGCGTAATCTCTGTTATCTTTAATTATACTTTCTTCTTTTATAACTTCTTAAGTTTCTTTTTAATATTTAACTTATTCTGCGCATTAATGATATTTTAAATAACTGTGTATTCATTTAACAGCGATTAAAATAAAACTTAAAAGCGACGTTTTAACTTAAATAAATCGCTCATATTTTAATGTATTATAACGATCTTTCGAGTTAATTTAATAAGATATGTTCATGTTTTTTTAATAAAGATATTCGTTAACATTTTATAATTAATAAAGTTCGTTAAATATTATTTTTTAGTAATTTATAACTTCTTTTTATATTTATAACTTAAAGCATTTTAAATCTTTTTTGCTAACGTCTTGTTTATAATATATTCTTAATTATTAATAATAATGTAAATAATTAATTAATAATAAGCTTTCGAGTTAATCTTTTAACTTTTAAAGTTAAAAGATTAAATTTTACTAATAATGTTAATAACGCTATTAAGTATGTTTAAGTTAAACTTATCTTTAATAACGAATTACAAGTCTTTTTTAATGAGTTATTTTTTTATAAAAAAAAATTATTAATCGTAATTCTCGCGAGTAATAATGAGAACAGATCGTCTTTTAATAAAGAAGTCATTAAAGTTTATAACGTGCGATGTAAACTTCGTTTATTATTAAAATTAAAGAATGAAATAAAGATATTAAATAAATTAACGAGTAAAATGAAAAAGATTTAATCTTATCAGAAATAATAAAAGAATTAATGCGTTCTTTAACGCGATTAAGTATGTTTATTCGTTCGCTTTTTTAAGAACTCGTAATAAATTATTAACTTAATATAAATGCTTATTTATTTTCTTATAAGATGCGTAATAAGTTGTTAAATTTTACTAAACTTCTTTAAATTAATATATTTATTTGTTTTCTCGTAAGACGCGTAGTAAATAATTATTAATTACTTATTTTAATTTTTCGTAATAAGTTATTAAGTTTTATTATCTTTTAATTAATGTATTTATTTATTTTCTCGTAAAACGCGTAATAAGTAATCATTAATTACTTATTCTGATTCTTCGTAATAAATCATTAAGCATTAATTACTTAAAGTGTCTTAATTTAATTACGTTAAAAGCTTTTTACTAATTAAGCTTATAATTTATTAAAAGAATAAGACGAACAGTAACACATATAATAAAATCTTTCTTAATTAATTAAGAAAAGTTACAGACTGCTTTATTAATATACTATTACGCATAATAAAGTCGCGACGCGCGACTTTACTTCTGACGCTAGTTTAAGAAAAGTTACTAGAAACAAGTCTGTTATTACACTTTTTAATAATAATAATATTTTAAACGTTTAAGAATTAATAATAAAAGTTAAAGAATGATCTTTAAGCGCATTAAATTAAACATGAGTAAAAGCTTCGCAGCGTTTTACTATTGTATAATAACGATAGCGAGCTTTTAACGAGTTTACATAGCGCGAGTCGTTCGACTTTAAGTATGCGTAAACTTAAATATTTAACAGTTAATTATTATTGTTTACTTAAAGTTAACGCGATAATTAAAAAGATTATTAATAAAATAAACGAAAGAATGTTTAAGAAAGAACTGCGAAGAATTAAATTCGCGATGTTTTAATCTTTTACATGAGCAGTTTTTAAATGTATATTAAACTTGTAAATAAAGATTAATTCTGAGCATGCGAAAGTTATATTTCAGGTTTAATATTTACTCAGAAAGATTAATAAGATGCTACATAAAATTTAATGATAAATGAACACAAATTCAGATACCTTCTCATGTCTCTGAAGTTTGTTGATCTGATTTGTTTACGGGGTCGGTCGATTACCTGATTAGGCATAGCGCGGAGGGTGGAGTCCCCACAAAGTTTAGGTGGTGTCCGCCCAAAGTAGGGTGGAGTCCACGGAGTGGTTACCTATATATATTATATACACCCCGAACTTAGGATGAGGGATTGCCCTTCCGGGACGGGAAAGGGAGCAGCGAGGGAGCACGAGGGAGCACGAGGGAGCGTCGAGTGAGCAGCAGGGGAGCAGCAAGTGAGCAAAGGGGCGCAGCATAAACGAGCCTGAGCTGATAGCCTAGTAGCCGGCTATAGCTGCCTCATGTTTAATGTTCGTCAGTACTTAGGTGACGGTTGCCTTGCACAGCCACCTGCTGCGCGAACTCGAAAAATTGCGTAGACGGAGAGTGGAGAGTTGCAAGCCTGAACCACTAAATGTGTTCTGCATGAGCAGTTCTATTTTCATTTAGATGAAAAGTTGCAGCCACTGATTTCAAAAGAAGATCTGAGAGTCAGCAGGCAAGCTCCCTAAACACGCTTGAATCGTCGATGTCGAAAACGAATAGGATTATGGGTATTTCAGTCCAGATGGCTAAATTTGGCGTGACTAGGTGACTAGTGCCATTAGGCTGTAGGGAGGGGAAATCCTGCAATAACTATCATGGAAGCCCTCTCATTCCTACTGAGGAGCTACGTGCAACTAGGCCACATTCTTGGTTAGTATTTGAAACTTCCCTGGTGTAACGCCAGGTGATAACAGTACTTACCGCGAAACGGCTGAACAACTCAAACTCCATGCGCTCCGCAGCCTTTGGGCCCTCGTAGATTTCACCCATAATATCCGAGCCAGGAGAGAAATCGTTTTCGAAGATTGGCTCTCCAGCACCCTTCATATTCGTAAGTACAGCTTGTCGAAAATGCCACCGAAGAAGTTCATCAGGTGCTCTATCGGGATTATTGCGAAACTGCGCATATTTGCCTGCGATATCATTTCCATAATGCGCAAAACAAATGATTTTGTGATTATCCTGTGATTATTAGTAGCTGGCGGAAGTTTGAAGGAAGGTGTAGGTAGTTATACGTCAGGATTGATTGAAATGTCATAATTATCAAAGAGCCCGTGAATATCTGCTCTTAATAATAATCCGTTTTGCTTTGAATTAATTGTCTCCCCGTTAGCAGCCGGCATAGTGATCCAACGAGCAAAATTATGTTGGACCCAGTGGCCTTCGTAGGCGAGAGGAAAGACGTGTGCAGCTTCGAATCCCGTCCAATGATTCCGATCAATACCCAGTACTTCTTGGCCTGTAATGATACATCTGCCATCTCGCCTGCGAACTTCGTCGCGGAATGACTGAAGACGACTGCCTGTAGATAATGAAATCGTACGTGTGAGAACAGGTTCATTGCTGACGGTGAAGGACCCTACAGAGTCTAAATCAATAGGCCCTACCAGGATCAGGGTCACAGGTTTACCAATGATATAGTATTTCCCATGGGGCAGTGGATCTTTGTTTCTTTCAAGTATAGCAGAGTCCTCATATTCTATAGAGAAGGAGGACTGAAAGAGTAGAAAAATTTCCACCATCGAATAGAAATTGGACTTGGTTACACCGTTGGTCAGGATCAGACCACCAAGTAGTGTTACCCGATCTTTGGCATCGTATATATGGACATTACGTCCTAATGATCTATCAGCGGCCATGATGAGATGATCGAAGTGCATCTACTTGCTGAAATACTGTAAATAAGCTACATGCTATGTAGTTCTTTGCCTCAGTAGCTCGGAACCGGCTCCCGGCCCTTGCTTCAAACCCTAACGGGGTAAGCTTCGCTTGTTACGCAGGTTTTCGGTCCAATAACCGATGTCCCGGCCCGAGGATCACTCCGGCCCAATAACCACTTTTTCCCTACATTATCTTCAACCATGGCTCAATCAACGCATGACGCTCGGCTCGAGCTCGCTATAGCTTCCCTCTCTGCTCCCTCACGCTCCCGTCTTCGAAGTACTCGCCACATGCAACATCCCACGCAGATTTTCTCTCTCTCGCTGGGTTCCTTTGAGGTCGTGCACAGCTTCGACGAGCGCACTCCAATCAATGATGCCCTTCTCTGAGAACGAAATCAAGGCCATGAAAGCCGAAATCCAACATGTCTCATCAACGAAGAAAATGCTAGCTAGACCTGCTTTGCAGGTCATGCTAGATCTTATTGACCCCTTATTCCCTATCTCGCCAGTGGATCTTCTCCGCCAGTATCTTACTCGCATTAAGGCAGCCGAAAGCTTAGTAAAGGTATTTTCCCCTATCTCAATTATTTGACGCTTCTGCCTCTAAGTGTTAGACCTTGTTATAATAATTGTAACTTCATAGATTACTGCGAGTGATACAACTATCTCTCGGATTGTCGAATTGTTTGGTCTTAATTTCGATATACTGTCTATGGATGCCTGATGGATGCTGGCGGAAGATAGCATACTTAAAGAGCCTAAAATAGTACGTACGTTATGATACTATCTCGTTACAAGTAATCACATAGTAACTAAGGCGGTGAATAGGGCGAAATCTCAATGACCTTCGTGACGCGTTTTATGAGGAGCAATTGGAGGCTACTTGCGGTATTGCAATTGATATTATCCTTATTTAATGTCGAAAATATCTACAACTCAAATATAATCCCTCTAAGGCCGAAGCTACTTCTTTTGCTACATCGTCGACTCCTCTAATAGGTGCCCTTAACGCGCCAGCCGAAACACCGAAAAAGCCTATCAAGTTATATCTCGAATCCTGCATATCTGTAGGTAGAGATTATCAACCGATCGAATCCAAATAGCAAATTTCTCGTTAGTGGTCGCGCTGATTAGGCACTGGGATATAGCTCAAAGGGTGAAGATGGTGCCTTACTTGTTACTATAGAGGCAAAACAGAGATCAGAGTTCAGTACCGGAGAGTCGCAACTCATCGCCTACCTTGCCATACTCTGGGAAAACCGTCGCAGAGCAGGCAAAAAAAAATTTCTACCCAAGGCTTTTATAGTGATGGTACTCGTTTCGGATTTATCAGTATCAAGGATAACGGAGCCATTCTACAGTCTCCAACCTGGGATAATCAAGCCGAGGAAGGTTTGAGGATAGTCTTCAGCTTCATTATTGCTATGCTTAAAACGGCTCTGAAAAGTATCCTAACTGCTACACCTACAAAGCCCGGCGTACTACAGGATAAGGAAATTCACAACTCCGATGATGAGGTCTGGTCAAAGGTCTACACATCAATGGACGGGAGCTTGGTGGTAGACGATGATAGTGGTGATAATAAGGACGACGTGATTGACTTGTCATGATTATTCTGACCAAGTCCCTCAACATGAGAAAAAAGGGCGTGCAACTCAAAGCCTCTGTATCAATACTATAACGCAATAACTTATACCACAGCCTATAATTAGAACGTCCCAGTGTGCAAAGAATATTTGAAAATTCAAAACAGCTCCTCTTAGAAGCTCCTATAACATTGTGATGAAAACATTGGGCGGTAATGCTGACTGGATCAAGCAGTACAGCTTCGTGACATCCTCCTGATCGCTTCAATCCGATAGGAAGTAGTGAAGTCTAAAATTTGTTGAGAACGGGCCAGGGCAGCTTAAGCCGAAGATTGGGGATCCATTTCAGGCTCCCACCTACTACGCTTCTGCACTGCCGCATTGTGCGCTTCCTCGTGCTCCCTCAGTGCTCCCCCTGCTCGCCTTCTGCTCTCCCCTGCGCCCTCAGTGCTCCCTCAGTGCTCCCTCTAAAGCAGCCCTGCTCCCCTTCCCGACCTAAAAAGGCAATTACTAATCCTAAGTTCGGGGTGTATATAATATATATATATATTATATACACCCCGAACTTAGGATTTGAGATTGCCGTTCTGGGTCGGGAAAGGGAGCAACGCCGCTTTAGAGGGAGCAGCGAGGGAGCATGGGGGAGCACGGGGGAGCACCGAGGGAGCACTGAGGCGCAGCAAGCGAGCAGAAAGGGCGCAGCAAGAGAGGAGAGGTTCTGGCTCCTCAAAGAGCCTAATTTGGCTGCACTTTACTCGGCTACAGCTGCTCTTGTGTTTTACCCAGCAGTGTTGCCTGGCTCAGCCTGCTATTGGTTTTGGAACCGGAGTTTAAAATGAAGGCGCAAAAGGTGGTATATATGCCCCCCGAGGAAAGGGTATAGGAGATTAAAGAGGAGCAAAGGGCGCCGGTCCAGGGGTTGTGGTAGAGGTTTGAGCAGTGCATTAGGGTTTGTGACTGCGAACATAGCGTTAGGAGGTTGTTGATTTAAAAGGGAGGGGGAGGAGTGTATTTGTTGGTAAAGTAGCTTGGAGACCTCGGGATCGCAATGGCCGAGCCCATTGACGGCGATTCCACCGCTGAAATCGAGATAGCGCCGGTTTTCTATATCCCAGTTGTAACAGCCTTGCCCTTTTGCCATCATTGGTGGGGGGCGGACGTAGGTCGCTACTATGCGGCGTAAGTGTTCGCTGACAAGGGCTGCGGTCTGGGAGTCGGGTGGAGGGTCATGATTTGGGAGGGAAGCTTCTTTCTGATTCAGCATTAGTTACAGAGTAGTGAAAGGAGATGTGGGGGGGATATTTACGGGAATGTCATGTTGGAGCTTCTCTGGGGGACTCGAGGTCGGCACTGCCATTGCGGAGGCATGGCGGATGGGGACGTTGTGCCATTGTCTCAGAGAGCTTTGCCTGGCTCGGCATGTCCAGCAAAGCCGGCTGAGTGCCTGCTTTGAGGCCATGATTGCTGTGATTGAAGGAAATGGAGAGAACGAGAATGTAAGTTGTGTTTGTATAAGGGGGTGGATGTCAAAACCCTACAAGAAATTCGACCTCGGCTTCGTCCATCACCTCCAACGTGAGTCCAAACCCATTATCCCCTTGGCTCTCCACCCATTCTTCCCCTTCATCTGATGCCTCATCCTTCTCTCCATCATACCAATTGTCATTCTTGAATTTCTTCCCCTTCAAATCCCCTTCCAAGTCTCCCCATCTCCACCAAAACGTCCCCAAAGACCCTTGACTCGGCGCAATCCGGAACTTCTCACCCTTCTCCGGCTTTGTTGGCGTCTTGTATCCATCTTCTCTCCTCTGCCAGAATTCCAATTCTTCAAGCGGCAATGCATGCTGTACGACGACTTCCTCTCCACTCTCCTGTGACGGCACAGTAAGAAAGTCCCAGCTTTCGCGCAAATCACGATCAAAACCACGGCGGCGATGCAGGATGTGGTCCAGCGCGGGCGGTCCGCCGCCGCGGGCGGGATTGCTCGTGCTTCGAAACTCGGTTAGCGCTGAGTTTATCCAGACTCGGGAACGTGAGCTATCGCCGTCGATGTCTCGCTCTAGTGAGGTGCGCCATGTCGAGAGAGTGACTGGGCGGTCCGGATGGGTACTATATTTTACGGAAGCGTGTATCTGGATATAGACTGGTTCGTCGCTTTCGGAATTCGAGGGTTCAGACGGGAGAGAGAGAACTGATTTGGATGTGGTGGTACGGAGGTTGAGTACTACTTGAACCTCCTCTGGCTTGTGGCTGGTGATTCGGCCCGTAAGTATGGACAAGGTAGGTGTCGTGGGCTTTTGTACTCACAGTCGAACAAGACCTCCTCCTGGAAGGCCTCTACCCATTGCTATGAACTTGAGTCGTTTTTCGTATGGTCGCTAGTGAATCTGCAATCAATGATCTTTTCTTGCAAAACAATCGCTCTGTAGTTTCCAAGCTGAATGTTGGAATTTCACCCCTGAGGCCTGTTGCCAAGCCAATTTCCTGGCGGCTGGCCTAGTGTACATAAATAGCCTGCATCCCCCTATCTAGAATCTACCAAGTTACTACCACTTGTTTAACACTGAACAGGCTAAAAATACGGTTCAATCGTGGCGATTGGACATGAAACAATCTTAGCTGACGATGCCAGCACTTATTGGGGGCCGTATGCACATGACGTTTGAGGGGAATGCTTGAAATAAAGGATTGGCTGAACTACGCCTTAAGAATACAACAAGCCGAACGTGGGACAGAGCGAGACGTAACCTAAAAAAGCAAGCCAACAGATCCCCGCCTCACTCGCAAGGGCACTCATTGGTAGGGTCAGAAAAAAACCGTTTATTCTACAATAAACGTGTATAATACCTCTTAGGCGGTTTATTCGTGTTGGTTTTGATGTTTTATCTTATGTAAGCATACCAGGGTCATGCTTCAGCTCAGGGGCTTCCTACCTACCTACCTACCTCGCTGTCATCAGTTTTATACCTACCTCAATGCCTTCACAACGCGGTGGTAAGCCTCGGAACGAGGTTGTTGCTGAAGCCTTTGAGCAGATAACCGTAACTGAAAGAGCTCTTACTGCGGTTCGATGCCGTCACTGTCAGCATATAATGGCTAATGAAGCTACTCGTCAGCAGGTTCATTTAAATCAATGCAATGCCTACATTAATAGGCCTATTAATTACCATCTTCATTAATTTAAACGAAGCTTTTATTAAGAATTAAGCCTTTATCGATTTTAGTAATTAAAGTATTAAATTAAACGACAGCAATAACAGTTTACATGTTTAATTTATTATTTAATAATTATAAGAATTAATACGTTCAAGCTTATAAGCGTGTCTTTTATTCGAATTATAAATCTTCTTCGCATATAAACTAATCGTTAAGTTAAGTTTTAATATTAACATTTTAACTCGACTTAAATACTCGATATTAATATTATTATATAACTCGACTTAAATACTTAATATTAACATCGTAACTTAACTTAATATCGATTTTAAATCGAGTTATGATTTAAGTTTTTAATTTAACTCGTTAAGTAATCGAAAATAACGTTAAATGTTAAGATTTATTAAAAAAAATCTATTACGTCATAAAATCTTCGATAATTTAATTAACTAATTATATTATTCTTTTATATTATTTTCTTACATTATTATGTAATTATTAAATATACGACGAGAATTTAATTATATATAAATAATAGTAATAATAAACGATGTCGTTAACATACAGCGTGTATATTATATATTTAATATATAGTTATTAAAGTGTGTAAGAAGTATAATTTATAACGTACGAAGATACGATGAAAACTTTACATTTAATACTAGTTTTAATAAAAATAGTTAATTACGTCGTACGATGTACATCGTACGATGTAATAACTTTAATATTTAATAATAATAAGTTAAATATTATATTACTTCATGTTTTAACGAGTTAAGTTAAGAATTCGAGTTAATACTTAATATTAACATCATGATTTAACTCGAATACTCGATATTAACATTATGACTTAACTCGAATACTCGATTTTAAAATCGTGATTTAAATTAAGTCTTAACGAGTTAAGAACTCGACTCGAGCTCGATGTATTAATTCGTCGCGATTAAATTATAAATGAAGCATAATAAATTATTAAATTCTTTCTCGCTACTTTTAAAAAGCTGATAATGCTATAAAAATTTCAGATGACGATTAATAATATGACATATTTTTAAAAAGAATTCTCGATTTTTCTTCGTTATACGCTTATTATCTTTCTCTTTCAATTATTATATTATTTATTTAAGCTTAAAAAACTTAACATTACATGATAAAATTCTTCTTCATTAAGCTTACTCGAAAGTCTTTTTTATACTAATGTTTTTTCTTTTTCTTTAAACATACGATTATAAACGCTCGCTTATACTTAACGTTTTTACACGCTAAGAAATAATTATTAAACTTATAAGCTTAGTATTAAAGAACGAGAAAGCATTAATTAAATACGTTATGTTAAGATCGTGTTTAAAGTTTAAATTACTAATAGAAAAGTTAATAAAATGTTTAATTTATAAAGATAGTTATAATTAAAAGTTTAAGAATATAAAAGAAAGAAAGTTTCTAAAGCGATATTTATGCTTAAAGACTTAAAGTTCGTGTTAAACTCGAAAAGAAATTATTATAACATAAAAAAGATGTAATTTTTAAAAGTATTAATTAGTTCGCGTTAAAGCTGTGTTAAAAATGTTAAAAAATGTTAAAGTATGTTAAAGCTTTTGCTCGTGATAAGCTTGATTTAGCTTTAATTAATTTTAACATACTCGTAACATTATTTTCTCTTCGAATATTTATATTCGCATGAATAAAAGAAAAAAAGATTAAATTTAAAACGTTATGTTTGTTTAATTTAATGTAACTTGTTCAAATGAAGCTTATAAAATTTAATTAAAATTTTCTTAAAGCTTTTAAACTCTTTTTTATTAACGTAATATTATTTATCGTTTCGATTTAAGTTTATTCATTTAACTTTATATTATAATTAATTTTAATAACGTTTAAAGTTTAAAATATCGTTTATCTCTTAATGTTTTTCGTTCTTAATGATTAATAATTATAATAATTTTAAGTATTAATTTAATAAAAAGTTTTAAAAATATGAACGTAGTAGTTTAAGACTGAAAATTGAATGAAGTAATTTTATACTTTTAAGTAAGCGAAATTAATAAAAGATTTTTACATTAATAATAATTTAATAAAGTTTTAACTATTTGTTTTTTAAATTCTTACATGATTTAGTTATTTTAACGTTTTAAGAAAATAATTAAATTTAATCGTTTATTTTATAAATTACGTCTCGACGATGCTTATTAATTTATGCTTTAATAATTATCTTAGTCTTTTTTAACTATTAACGATTAAAAATTAAAAGCTTTTTCATCTTAACTGTAATATCGTTAATCTTTTTAGCTGTTACGATTCTGATTATACTTATAACTATATGTTGTTTCGAGATCAGCTTTAGCTTATGTTTCTTTAAGTCATATATATAGCCGGCCCTGCTCTTTTAAATACTTTTCTTTCTTAGTATTTATATACTCGTTACGTTACATTTATATGACTCGCTTTATACTGATCTTTAACATTATATAAATGCTTCTTTCTTACAGACGAAGAGAAATAATTTGCATTAATCTCTTCGAGTGCTTCTGCTCGATTTATACGATTATTGACTTTAATCTAGCCGACTCGCGATCGTGCAGCAGTACTCATTCTTCTCTTTTTTCTCGTAAGCTGATTCAGCGAGAATAAATAAAAGCTTCGAACTCGTGCGCTAATTAGCGAGTATAAATAAACGATCAAAATTATTCGACTAGATTAAAAGATTAACGGATTAATCGTTCATTCAGATTCGTAAGAGATTCTTCGAATTTAATGAACAACGAGATCAGTCTAGAATTGCGTCGAAGCCTTCACCTCAGAAGCAATACGGGTAAGGAAAGCTCATCAAAAACCAAACGAGATCAGTCATATGACTGCGTCGAAGTCTTCACCTCAGGAGCAAATCCTTTCGTTAATGCGATGACTCACCTATCCTCATCGCTCTATCTATCAGTGAACCGTCCCGTCATCGAGTTCACGTGCAACTAGTGAGCCTGCTTCAATGGCAGATAACCTTCGATAGCAAGCTGCAAACTTACGAGCTTGTTCCTACATCGAATCAACAGTGAGTCTGCTTCAATGACACGATTATCTTCGATAACAAGTTAATCCGTGAGCTTGTTCCTACCGAACCTCTTGTCAACGCGATGACCTATCTTCCGCTCATCGCCCTATCTATCAGTGAACCGTCCCGTCATCGAGTTCACGTGCAACTAGTGAGTCTGCTTCAATGACAGATAACCTTCGATAGCAAGCTGCAAACTTACGAGCTTGTTCCTACATCGAATCAACAGTGAGCCTGCTTTAATGGCACGATTACCTTCGATAACAAGTTAATCCGTGAGCTTGTTCCTACATTAAACCTACACAGTGAGCCTGCTACAATAGGCATTTCGATTCTACAAGGCTAAGGATTAAGGGATTGAGAATCGGTAACTAGATTGCTCTACATGTACACAGCTAGCAACGTGAGCGTTGCTCGTTGAAGGGGGGGGATAATGTTACGATTCTGGCTATATTCATGACTATATGTTGTTTCGAGGCCAGCCCTAGCTTATGTTCTTCTGAGTCATATATATAGCCGACTCTGCTCTTCTAAATACTTTTCTTCCTTAGCATTTATATACTCATTACGTTACACTCATATAACTCGCTTTATGCTAATCTTTAACATTAGCTTTAATACGTGTACGAGTTATTTCGTAATTAATCGTATCTGAATTAAAACTCATTCGTAAGTAAAAATTCTTATTAAAGTAAAACGAAGTCATTAAGATAATCGAGAAGATATTAAAATTTTCGCTGAATTTTATCATTAAAAGTTATTTTGCTTAATCATTTTACAAGTAGTTGTAATAAATTCTTAACTCGCGTTTAACGTTTTAATTAGCTCGCTTTAATTAATTATTTATTTTAAAATAATAAATAATAAATAAACTAGCTTTAATCTTTAATCGCTTATAAAGACTTTATTATATCGTTAATATAAATTAAAAATCTTTATTAAAAATAATAAAACTGAGTAAATTATGAAGTTAATAAACGTTTTATAACATGATTTAAATCGTTTCTTTAATTAAGATTTTATCATTTTTTTAATAATAAAAAACATAATAACGTTTTATAATAAAACGATAAATAATAATATAAATAACGTTATAATCTTTAAATAAAGATAAACTCGTAATGAAGTTTATAATTATGTTTTTTTAGCGTTTTCGCGAAATAAAAAAAAGTTAATATAATTCATTAGTAGTATTTTAAAACGTTTTACTTTATTAATAAACATGATAATTTTAAATGTATTATTTAATAATAACTTAATAATTTAACTAATAATAATATCGTTATATTAAATTTATAATTCTTTAATTATTTAAATAAAAAGTTAACGACTGATCGTGAATTTTCTGTAACAATTTCGTATATATATTTTTAAAGACTTATAGTAAACTCTTTTTAAATAAAGCTTTGTTAACGATTTAACAATTCTTTAGTTTAATATTATGTAGTTTAAGCTTATTATCGCTTATTACTTATTAATATTTTATACACAGCTTATTAATTTTGTTAACGTTTAATACTCGTTAATAAAGATTAGCTTTTAATTTACTATAATTATTAAAATATTTATTTTATTTAAAGTTAAAATGATTTAATAACGATTCTTAATACGTTTAACGATTTTAAAAGAATTAATTATAAATATACGTGTTAACGCATTAACTTTAATATTATTCTTGCTTAATTAAAAGATAATTTAAAAGTTAAACTTTAATAAAATATTTAAATAATTAGCTTAACGTTAAATTAGCTATTTATTTTTCATAAAGATTTTTAAAGTTTAATAATTAATAAATATTTAAATTAATAATTTAATGTTTTTTAGCTCGAGTCTTTAATGCTTAAAGCATTAAATAATAAATAATAATTTCTTATTATAAATATAATAATTACATTTAATAAAAATTATACTTTTACTATAAAAAGTTATCGAGTAAAAAATATCTTCATTATTATATTAAAATAAAATATCGTCTTTAACGTAATTAAACGCATCGATTTTTAAAATAATTTAACGTTTAAGATTAAAATGTCATAATGTGAAAGTCGAGTTAATTTATTTCTTTAAATCTTTAAAAGCTTAAATACAGATTTAATTTTATACGAAGAATGTGTCTTTACGAGTAAGCTGAGTAAAGAATTTAATCAGCTTTAAGAAACTCTTAATGAATCATTAATAAAAGTTAATAGATTTTCCGAAGCTTTAAATCTCTTTTAAATTAATTAAAGTAGCTTAATTAATTATAATTTTCATCTTAACGAGATTTATTCGAAGATTTTATTTTAACACGATGATTTTTAAAAAAACTATTTCTTTAACGTTAAATTTACATTTTTAAATATTTATTTATAAATTGGCTTCTCGTAAACGGCTTAATATTATCTTAACATGTTATTTATATTCTTATTAAGTTTTATTATAAATTAAAATGTCATTTAAATAAATTTAATAGAATTCGTTTAAAAAGTCTCATAGAACATCGTTCATATATTGTTAAAAAAAGACAGAGCTGTTAATAAGTTTAAAAGAAAGAACTCGTAATTTATATGATTTTA
>JAABUO010003632.1_pt1 | contig 18351 bp, 9 predicted proteins | sample 5559291 | NCBI WGS metagenome assembly JAABUO01 (sample SAMN10711878, study PRJNA513372) | rock metagenome | isolation source: Antarctica rocks | place: Antarctica: Victoria Land, Finger Mt sud | reverse complement strand
ATGAGCGCCGCGTTCTTGACCATGAGCTTGCGCACCGCTGCCCCATGCAGCGCGGTTTCCCGCTGCTGCTGGGCCACCAGCAACTCGGCCTGGTCCGCGCGGTGCTGGGCTTGGCCGAGCTGCACTTCCAGGTCGTGGACGCGCCCTGTCATGCGCTGCCCCTCGGCCTGAAATGCGCGGCGCGCGTGCTCGCCCTCCGTCATCAGGCGGCGCAGGAACGCGATGGTCGCGTGGGTCGCCTCGCCCTCGGTCGCCACCGGCGCCAGGCGTTCACCGACCAGGGCCTTGTCCAATCGGTAGAACCGTGGCGGCGCATCATCGGCCGGTGGATGTGTGGGTGGCGGCGTGTTCGGAAGTGTCATCGGAGGTAGTGCCGAACGGTGATGTCGATGCGCTCGTGCCCGAGGGCACGGCTCACATAGAGGGCACGCTCTCGGTCGATGACGCCCCGTGGCAGCCGCCCCTCGCCGGGCGGGAGGACACGTCGTCCCCCCTCACAATAGAGCCCTTGCGCGTAGAGACGGCGGTAGGCCTGGATGTCGAGCCGTGCCGGGACGCGTCCGACGAGACGCTCGTCCGGCGGCCGGTCCGCCACGACCCGAACGACACACTCCTCCAGCGCTGGGAGCACCGGGGCCTGGCGCCGCTTGCCGCCTTTCCCGTTGCGCACGTCCACCACGAGGGCGCCGTCCAGGTCGGCCTGGATATCCCCCACGACGAGGGCCTCGAGTTCGCGCCGTCGTACGCCCGTGGCGCAACAAAACTGAATGATGGCGACATACCGCCCCAAGGCGATCGCGTCGTCCATGGCAACGGCGTGTCGGCTTCGCGTGATGGCCGCGCGCCGCCGTCGTGGTAGAGCCACTGTCGCGCCGAGCGCGCGCACCCGCGCCTCCCGTTCCTCCTGGGGGTAGGCAGGCCGGTAAAACATGCGCAGCGCCGCGCGCGTCGTCGTGAGCGTATAGGCGCTGTCGCCGACGTCGCGGCGCATCTCCAGATACAGCGCGACCAGCCGCTCGGCCGCCGCGTCGAGGTCGGCCAGGCGGCAGATGCCATGCGTGTCGCGCGCCCAATGGGCGTAGCGCAGCGCCGCCGCCTTATAGGTCTCCAGCGTCTTGTCCGCGTGGATGCGACCCGTCGAGACGGCCAGCGGGGGCAACGTGATCCCTTTGGCCTCGGCGTCGGCGCGCACCGTCCTTTTCTCCTCGTGGCGGGGCACGCCGATGGCTTTGAGCTCATCAAAGCGCGCGCACGCCTCATAGATCAGGCTGGGTCGTCGGCTACTCATCCCTCTCTCCCGTTGGTAAACACGCCCGAGCCACAGCGGCTGACGACGGCCTCATAGGGCAGTCGCGCGGCCTATGCTCGTGCCGCTGGTGGCCCTCCCGATCGCATCACCTGGCAGGCTCGCGCCGTGGATCGAGAGCTGTCTCGTCTGGGGTACGACGCGCGTGGGACCTGGCACAGCCCATCCACATGCATCGCCGAAACATGCCCAACCGATGATCGTCGTGGCACAGCCCGATCACCGATTGTTCGCTGTTTAGCCTACGAAGCCTAAACAGTGAAGCCCCCTGCGCTGACGCATTGTGATGGAGCACGATGAGCGCAACGCAATTTACAACTAATAGAACATATATTCTACTATTACGTGGCGTTTGTCAAGAGGATATGCGCACGGAACCCCAATTTGCTAAGGGCTCGCTTGCACGGGGGGAGACGATGCTGGGGTTGAGAAGACGGACCAAGACAACGCACGAGATGATGTGTCCAGTAGCTGGCACCCCAACAATATGCCTAAACACCCGCCCTCATGAAAGGGTCCGATCGGCCCGGTGCTTATTCGGAAAGACCAATTGATACTACTTCGTTAGTTTCTGCGAGGACAGAACGATTTGATCTGATCGGTGGTGGCGATGAGCCAGAGCACGAGATCCTGGAACAGCCAGACGAGGCTGCGGCAATGCGCCGGTGCAGGAGGCGCTCGTTGCCAAGAAGGTGTCCCCGCGCGAACACATCGTCGATGAGGGCTACCTACACCGAGGCGGCGCTGCTGGTGACGAGTCGGGCGTGCGGGATCGACGTGGTCGACCCGATGCACGCCGACACGAGCTGGCAGGCGCGCACGCCCGGCGCCTTCGCCACAGCGCAGTTCGCGGTCGATTGGGACGCGGGGCGCGTGACGTGCCCCACCGGGGGACGAGCGTGAAGTGGCTGCCGACATGGGAGAAGGACGGCACCGCCGTCATTCGCGTCGAGTTCGCCACCGCCGCCTGTCGGGCCTGCCCCGTGTGGGCGCACTGCGCGCGCAGCGCGATGCAACCCCGCCAGCTCACCCTGCACCCGCGCGGGCACTAGGCGCTCCTCAGCCGCGCGCGAACGCCAGCGCACGCCGGCCTTCGCCGCCCATTATGCCATGCGCGCCGGAGTCGAGGGCACGCTCTCCCAGGGCGTCCGTGCCTACGAGGTGGGGCGCTCTCGCTACGTGGGCCTAGCCAAGACACATCCGCAGCACGCGCACCCGGCGCTGCCGCCTCGCGGCATTGCAGCAGCCGTCTGAGCAGGAAGGCAACAGCCTATCAATTCGCCAACAGTCTGTCATGTGCCCCGGCACACCACCGCCATGAAAATCGCCTGTGACGCCAACTCCCCAAACCTATTTTCAGGGCAGTCAAATGCTTGACTACCAGCAGACGCAGGATGACCTCAGCCGGCGTCGAATGCCGCCCGTGCCGGTCGGTCTGCGGGTAGCGCCGGAGCAGGACCGCTTTAACCTGCTGGAAGAGCAGCTCATCATCAAGCAGCCGATCCATCTACCGCAGGATGGGATCGGTGCGCCCAGCCAACTCCAGCACGCGGGCGAAGACATCTTCCGGGGCATAGCGGTCGACGAGCATGGCCTCGGCCCTCCTTGCTGCACAGTCCCTACAGCACAGCAGAGGCTATGCCCACCCATTTCGCGCCGCTAGCTAGTACCTATGCCGATGCCAACTTAAGAAGCCTGCTTGTGTTGCCGCACGCGCCGTTGGTAGAGCACAAGGGCAAGCAGCGGGATCACACCCACCAGCATGATCTCACCGCTACCCAATTCTGATGTGGGCATCGGGCCGGGACCTGGACTACCGAATGGGTCAGCGAGCACCTGAACTTGGTTGGTATCCTGGAGCGTATCGTAGATGTCATTCGTGCTCCCGTCGACGGCGATACCGCCCGGACTCGTTCCCGTCGGGATCGTTCCCAAGACTGTGTTTGTGTCTTCGCCAATGACCGATATCGTGTTATCGGCCTGGTTGGCAACGTAGATATGATGCAACGTCGTGTTAAGTGTGATGCCGGTCAGGCTGTTGCCGACCGCAAGCGGCGCCCCAATCGAGGTATCGGTCGTCGTGTTGAGCACAGAGATGGTGTTGTCGCCCGAGTTGGCTACGTAGAGGCGATGCTGAGGCGCGTCCAAGATTGAGGCGAACGGTTGCGAACCGACGGACACCGTGGACACTATCCCCCCGGTTAAGCTGTCGACGACGGAAACCGTCCCATCACCGTAGTTGGCGACGTAGAGGCGGTGGGATACGGGATCAACGGTAATGCCCTGAACGTCGTTGCCGACGGTGATAAAACCCAGGCTGCCCGGGAAGACGGTATCGGTCGAGCCGTCGATCACCGTGATCGTGTTGCCGTCGCTGTCGCCGACGTAGATACGGTTCGTGCTCGGGTCCACGGTGAGCCCGGCTTCAATGTCCACGTACACATGGATCGGGGAGCCGATAACCTGATCGCTCGCCCCATCGATGACGGACACTGTTTGATCCGACGAATTGGCGACATAGATGCGGTTCGTGTCGGGGTCGACGGCGAGCGCCGTGGGGCCAGAGCCGACGGCGACAGTCGCCACGACCGCCCCAACCTTATTGTCTATGACCGATACGGTGTTGTCCGTGTAATTGCTGACGTATGTGCGCCCCGCCGCCGTCGCGATAGAGACTGGTCCGGCACCGACCGGGATCATGCCAGCGGCTAGTGCCGGCCGAACGGGTTGCGCGAGAGTTGCTGATACGAGAAGTACTGGCACGACATAGAAAGCGCGGATAATTTTCGTCAAGCAGCCGATCCCGTACGCGCCGCGCATGGGCAGCCAAAGATACAGCATCGCGATCACTCCTTTTGCCTTTTGCCTAGAGCCGTGCCGCGTCGAGCACGCGGACTGTACGATCACCCGTTGTTGCGACGAACACGCGGCGCGATGCGGCGTCGACCGCGATCGTCGGAGACCCGCTTCCCACCCGTAGAGACCCGAGGATGCGCGGTGCACGCGCATCGATGATATGCACGATGTCGACCGAAGTCTCCGGGGTCACCAGCAAGAAGTGATTCGTGACCGGGTTAACTGTCCCTACCGCTGAAGCAAATTGAACCGGAGTCAAACTAACTTGCCCCGACCAAATCTCCTTGCCGCTCCTCGTGTCGCGCACGCTGGCAAAGCCTGGGGCTGCGGAAACTTGGTCGACAGGCTCCACGTAGACAAGGACATGGCCCGTCGTCGGGTCCGCTACAAGCGGGATCTCCGGGTCGCCGTCCTGCAAGTAGTCGCTGTGGATGACCCGTCCTGTCCGGACATCAACGGTCTCTACGTAGATGTCGGGTCGCCTCCCACTCTCGCCCAGAACGGCGCGGCCGCGACGCTCGTCCACCACCGCCTCCCCTATGCCCCCGGCCGTCGCCACAGTGTGCCGGACGGCGCCGGTTCTCCCGTCCAGCACCTCGCCGCCATTGGTCAGCACGACGCCACCGGATGCCGCGAGCGGTGCGACGGATGTCTTCACCGTGTTGAGCAAACGGCCAGTTGTCGCGTCGATAATGTCGAGTTGTAGTGACTCGCCGTTCCGGCTGCGTGTGCCGACGTACGCCCTATTGACCGACGGGTCGACCAGGATCACGGATGGACCGATCCCGACGCGCGTGTCGCGCAGGAGACGGCCCGACCGGGCATCCAGCATGTACACGTGGCCCCTGCCCTGGGACGAATAATCTGCGGGGAGCGGCCCAGCGCTCAGGACAAAGACGCGTCCGCTCCGCGTATCCAGCGCGATGATACGCCCGTCCAGAATGTCATCACTAATCCCGTCCCTACTCATGATGCCTAGTGGTGTGGTGTGGATGACCGTACCGCTGGTCGCATTCAGCACCGTGACGCCGCCTTGGTTGGTCGAGGAGCTGGCGGTCACGACGAAGACACGGCTTGTCTGTTGGTCAGCAACCACCGCGAATGGGATGCTGGAGAGGTGGATCGCGCGGAGGATGGAGCGGTTAGGCATCTGCGCGGCCACGGTTCCGCCGAGGTTCAATGGCCGCGATCCGTGCATGCAGAGCAGCGTAACAACGATCGCGACGAGAACGTTAGGAACCCGGCATCGGGCAATAGCGGCTAGTCTCACGGTTAGCGTCACCAGTCTCCTCTCTGTCGTCGCATCGACGTGTGTCGGTTGTAACGCGACAATGTGATGATACGCAATCGTCGGGTTGATATGCGCTAGTAGCAGCCGTGGCTCAACAAGTTCTTGTAGTCGTTCGCCATGGATTTTGCTCCGCGGACGAGCGGATTTGTACAGTAAGGAACGCGGGAGCGACCGATATGTACAGTTCCTCTAGGTATATGCACCGTCTTATCTCCACCCGGCAAGAAAACGCCCTGCTGACCGTTGCCGTAGATCCCCAACGTCAGGGCGTTGCTCTGTGGGTCTGGCCTGTAGGGACCGAAATCGGCACCATCGAACCAGACGACGCGCAAGCGGCTCTGAGAGGTATCGCGCTGTGCCACATGATACTCGGGTTGATGGCGCAGCCACGTAAACAGATCGGCGAGATACGCGCCTAGGAGATCGTCTTTCTGAGAGTTAGTGTCACTGGGCTTAAGGATGCCGTCCCAATTGATCTCCGTCATAAAGAGCGGGAGGTTGTGGAATTCGCGGCGGCTGGTCCAGTAATTCAACATTGCCCTGAGGTCGAAGCAACCGCTGCGATCGAACCTGTTGTTGTAGAACACGGAATTGCGCCACTCGCTTGGCTTATCTGTCATGTATTCGTAAGGATGCACGGCGACAGCAAGGTGCTGAACTGTGGTTACATGCGGGACTGCGTACGCGGGCAATTCGGCTGTCCTTATCGCGGCCTGGATCAACTGGATGTTGCGATCACCTGACGGGTATTCGCACTTGACAGTGCCACTCGCTGACGGCCGCTGCACGCCGCCCGTCATGATGACGTAGTGCGAATAGCCCTTGTGATGCAGCTCCTCCTCCAAGCCTTGGGCAGCAGATGCGAAGTCTTGGGAGTATTGACCTCTGAACACGTCGGCGCACAGATGACCTCTGCCACACGGACGAGCATCGGGCCCCGGCGATACGAACTTTGGCGAGTTCATCTCATTACCGATCTCGAAGTCGATCCACTTGTCCTTCGGGTAGTAGGTCGCCAAGCTATCAACAAGGCTCCGCATCTGAATCCGCCACGTCGTCCCCGTCTCGTTTCGGTAGCACGACGTGTGCGCATCGATGAGGATGATCGGGATGATATTGTAGCTAGCCGCTCTCGACACAATGGCTTTCAATGAGTCGGGGCCGGTGTAGGCGTAGTTATCGTTGTCACCATGGGTATCCCACCATCCCGGATGTGGAGCTGCGTCCGGCGAACTCGTGCATTCTAACTTAATGCCAGTGCGCATGTAGCTGGCACCGAGAGTGTGCAGATACTTGACTTGCAGGACTCCACCGCAGCCTGGCAAGTGTCGCGCTGTGCATGTCGATGGGTAGGTATTGTCATCCGCGAATGTGCCTGCCACGCCGTAGATGTGGGCAACTCCGTCGTGCAATGCCCCTGCGGGCGGCCGTGGCGTTGCGCGCAAGGCCCTCGACGCGGGACTGGTGGCGGAGGCGTTCGTCCCTGCCGGCTGGTAGACGACGGTGAGGTACGGGGCGGTGTCGGGCGTGCCGCTTCCCGCACCGACCGGCGAGGCGAAGCGCACTGGCGCATCCGACCCGATCAAGGTCATGCCATTGTTGCTGCTCGGGTCATCCAGCCATCCCTGCACGAGGTGGGTGACGTCCCAGCTCTGCCAGTGGCCGTCGCTCCCGCTCTGACCGATCCCCGACGCACCAGGCTGCAACGACGGAGCGGTGTTCCACGTCGGAGGCTGCCAGGCAGCCGGAGTTTCGCCGTCGAGGGTGGCGGCGTTCGGATACACTGAGACCCCGGTCGGCCCGGTGTGGCCGGGGCTGTACGCGTGCAACGTCGCCGAGAGGAGCATGGCGTCGGACGGTAGGGACGTCACGTCGAAATACTCCACGCCGTGATATGTGCAAACCCCATTCACGCCGACGACCACGTCGTCGGGGACCGCCGGCGTCATCGGCGTGCAGCTATTCACCGACCCCGCGAGGCCGGTCTCATCGCCCGCACCGGCTGTCACAACCGGCAGGTCTATGCGCACAGGGAACACACGCCCTGGGGCGTGGAGCCAAGCCGAATCGACAGCGATCGCGATAGTCTGTTGCCCACCTAGCCCATGGCCGAGCGCCATCGACACGGGGCCCACCACCGACGCGCCATCGACAGCGAACGGCGACTCGATGACGTACTCTGCGTCGCTGCCCGCAACGTCGAGACCTTCGCTCGTGGTCGTGGTCGTCGTTCGGGTCGCGGTGATGACGCCGCCCACGGAATCCTGCTCGAGCGCCACGTCCCCTTGTGGCACGACCGTGAAGGTGGCCGACCCGGTCGTGGACGCGTTCGGAGCAATCAGGCCCACCTCGATCCCAGAGATGGTCGCGCGCAAGGACAGGTCGCTGGATGAGGGTCCGCCGGGGGAAGGATAGGTAATAGTGCTGCCGCTCACGGCACCGTGCGCTGGGCTCGGTGACATTCCATCGACCGATGAGAGTCCGATTGTGAGCGATACACCCTCCTCGTTCGTCAGCGCAAGGAGCGACGGGTTGTCGGCGACTGGCGCGATCCGCGCACCGAACGGCACAGATGCTGGCCCGATGGCGTCGCTACCCGCGACCGGTTGCAGGGTTGTATCTCGCGTCTCCCACCCAGCTGCGTCTGGATAGCCGACAGGGCTGTTGAAAATCTGAGCAGAGATCGGTGGTGATGGGTCATCGAGCGTGGCGTACGTGGTGGTGTCGTGCTCGGTGTCTGTATCCTGGTACTTCAGGTCGACGACGCGCTTCACAGCAGTGCAGCCAGTGGGCGTGCATACCAGGCCTACCGGCGTCAGCCGGAACGCGTGCGTCTGCCCGTTGATCGTGCCGGTGGCGGCAATCTGCCCCAGGTCGTTGATGCCTCCGGCGTCGGTCAGCGTCACGCCGCTGCCGGATGGGATCAGGCTATTCAGGTCGCGCATGTGGGGCATCGCACTGTCGTCGTACAGGAACGCGTGTTGGTCGCCGCCGCTCGTGCCGGAGTAGCTGACGCCGACGACCTGGCCGCTGGCGTTGACGCCATTAGCGGCGCTGCTAGAGTCGCCGGGGAGGGTGCCCAGGTCGGAGGCAGCGTCAATCCCGCCCGTCGCCGTGGTGCGGAACGCGTGCGTGTAGCCGCTGCCGCTCGTGCCGAAGTCGCCGACGCCGACGACCTGGCCGCTGGCGTTGATGCCGGTGGCGTAGCTGTAGGAGCCGCCGGGGAGGATGCCCAGGTCGGAGGCGGCGTCGATCCTGCCCGTCGCCATGGTGCGGAACGCGTGCGTGTAGTTGCTGCTCTGGCTGAAGTCGCCGACGAGCTGGCCGCTGGCGTTGATGCCCTTAGCAGAGCTGTAGGAGCCGCCAGGGAGGGTGCCCAGGTCGGAGGCGGCGTCGATCCCGCCCGTCGCCGTAGTGCGGAACGCGTGCGTGTAGCTGTTGTCGAAGTCGCCGAAGCCGACGACCTGGCCGCTGGCGTTGATGCCATTGGCGTAGCTGTAGGAGCCGCCGGGGAAGGTGCCCAGGTCGGTCACAGTGTACGTCGGCGGCGTATCGGCATGGATGGGATGGACGGGCGGCGGCGTGCCAACCGCGAGGCCAGCAGAGACGGTAAGCACGAGGGTCAGTACACCAAGGCAGGCGGGGCGGACACACCGCAGCCCCAGGGCAGATGGACGGAAGATTGTCCTCCGCATCGCGTGGACCTTTCCGCGCCGACAGGCGCGACGAACTACTGGTGCCAGGCCACAAAAACCTGGCGCGCGACCACACACGCGTAAGCGGGTTCACCACGCGCTCCGTGTGGCCTCGGTGACCAACAACTGGACGGACATCAGCGAGCAACGAGTTGGTCAATTAGATAGATATACTTCTGAATGTATGTGTCATAGTCTCTAGCGATGGTTAATCCCGGTCGCGTATACAAGGACTAGGGCAAAGAGCGTCGCTGCTAGGTGCTATGTTCTGATGGTCATGGGCTGTTCTCCTGCGCGTCAGCGTCGTGTGCTCCGCGCCCACCCTACCGGCGGTTCACTCTCGGAGAAGCCCTCCGCGCGAGCCACTCAGGCCAGTGTACCGAACCGAGGTTAAGATCCGGTTAAGGCCGGCCAGATGGCGATTCATCTGCCGACGAGTGCGCTGTCGCACCGCGTCTTTCACTCCCGTGTCGCATTCATGTGTCACCTGCCATCCTTCCCCTGTCGAGGCGGCTCTGGCTCACATCGCCCCCATCCCTACACCTGTCGGGGCATGGCTCTATGGTCATGGCCACAGCCCACGACGGACAGCGGCATCACCTATCTCGGCCCGATCATCCGAACAGCAGCATGAACGGACGCCATGATGACGGTACTCTTTCCGTAAGAGGTCATCCAGCATGCATCCTCCGGCTCTGTGGTGACGGCTTCATTAGACCACATCTCAGGGGAGTGTGTGCCGACAATGCGGACAGATAGGAGCACACATCGATACGGTCGAGATGCAGGCCGCCACTGTGGCCCGCAATCGCGTATAACATCACCAAGTGATGGGCGTGGTAGTGGACACGGACGTGGGAGTATGGACACGAAGACAGGCACGCCGACGACCCTCGGTGAGTGGCTAGCGTACTTGCTCGGGGAGGCCGGATGGACCGGGCGCGAGTTGGAGGCGGCCTCCGGCGTCTCGACCGATACGATTGGTCACATCGTGAACGGCGTGGTGCGCGCCAAGCGCGGCCCGGGACGTGGCCCGACGCGCGCCACTCTGACCCGGCTGGCCACGGCGCTCGCCGCCCGCTTCGATGACCTGGCGGCGGGCGGGGAGACACGGCTCACCCGCGCCGATGCTGTTGCGTGCAAGCGGATGACGCGTCACCTGCTCACCGCTCCACTCCACCTGGCGACGCCGATGGATGCCCGCGCGCTGGTCGTTGCCCCCACGCCCTTGACGCCGCTGATCGGTCGCGCCGATCTTGTGGCGCGTGCTGGCGCGTTCCTGCGTCAGCGGGAGATACGCCTGCTCACCGTGACCGGGCCACCGGGTGTGGGTAAGACGCGGCTCGCCTTGGCCGTCGTTGAGGGGGTACGCGACGTGTATCCCGACGGTGTCTACCCCGTTCCGCTCGCCCCGCTCGGCGACGCCGCGCTGGTCCTCCCGACTGTGGCGCGGATGCTGGGCCTGCGCGAGGCGCCCGGACGTTCCGTCGACGCCGCGCTCGCCGACTATCTCCGCGCCCGGCGCCTCCTGCTCCTGCTCGATAACATGGAGCATGTGGCCGCGGCGGCACCGGGGGTCGTGGGTCTGCTGGCGACGTGCCCCGGCCTGACGGTCCTGGCCACGAGCCGGGCGGCGCTGCGCGTTGATGGCGAGCAAGAACTGCTTGTCCCACCGCTCCAAAGCCCCGATCCCGCGCGGGTGTCGGTGGAGGACGTGGCGTGCTACCCGGCCGTCGACCTGTTCGTGCAGCGTGCCCAGGCGGTGGCGCCGGCCTTCGCCCTCACGCCCGCGAACGCGCCCACGGTGGCCGCGCTCTGCCGCCGCCTGGACGGGCTGCCCCTGGCCATTGAGTTGGCCGCAGCGCGGATCAGGCTCCTTCCGCCGCGCGTGCTGCTCGACCGGCTGGACAACCGCTTGCAGGTTTTGTCGGGCGGGGCACCCCACCTGCCGGAGCGGCAACAGACACTGCGCGGCGCGCTCGACTGGAGCTACAACCTGCTCACGTCGGGCGAGCGGGCCCTGTTCCGGCGGCTGTCCGTGTTCGTCGGCGGTTGCACCCTGGACGCGGCGGAGGTTGTCTGCACCGCGTCCGCTCCCCTGCCGCTGACCGTCCTGGATGGGCTGGCGTCGCTCGTCGACAAGAGCCTGGTGCGCGCGGAGGGCGAGGGCGAGGGCGACGGGGAGCCACGTTTCGGGATGCTCGAGACGATGCGGGCGTACGGGCTGGACCGCCTGGCGGCCGCCGGGGAGGCCGCGGCCACGCGGGAGGGGCACGCGGCATACTACCTGGCGCTGGCGGAGGTGGCGGAGCCGGAGATCACGGGGACGGAGCAGGAGCGGTGGTTGGGGCGGCTGGAGGCCGAGCACGACAATCTACGGGCGGCACTGCGCTGGGCCCGCGAGGACGGGGAGCCTGCGGTCGGGGTGCGGCTGGCGGCGGCGCTCTGGCGGTTCTGGCTCATCCACGGCCACCTGAGCGAGGGGCGGAACTGGTTGGAGGAGCTGCTGGCGAACATGGATGGCGCCGACGACCATCGCGCCGGGCCGGCCGGCGTCCCCATCGACGGGGACGCCCCTAGAGGAGCGACGGGAGCCAGGGCGACCGAGGGGGAGCGGGACGCCCTGCGCGCGAAGGCGCTGCGCGGTGCCGGGGGGCTGGCCATAGAGCAGGGCGACTTTCGGCGCGCCGGGGCGCTCTATGAGGGCGCCCTGGCAGTCTACCGGGCGCTGGGGGACACAGAGGGCGCGGCGGCGGCGCTCAACAACCTGGGTGTGGCGGCGGACGGGCAGGGCAACTACGGGCGGGCGGCGGCGCTCTACGCCCAGAGCCTCGCCCTGAAGCGCGAGGTGGGGGACACGCGCGGCGTCGCCAACTCGCTCAGTAATCTGGGCCGCCTGGCGCTCCAGCGGGGCGATGATGAACAGGCGGTGACGCTGCACGAGGAGGGCCTGGCCCTGTCGCGAGGGCTGGGCGATACAGGGAGCGTCGCCCTCTCGCTCAACTCCCTCGGCGAGGTGGCGTTGTATCAGGGTGCGTACGAGCGGGCGGCGGCGTTGCTGGAGGAGAGCGTTGCCCTCGCCCGCGCGGTGGGGGACAAGCGAAGCCTTGCCTTCGCGCTCAACAACCTGGGCGACGTGGAGCTGCGGCAAGGCGACGAGGCGCGAGCGACGGCGTGTCAGGAAGAGAGCCTGGCCGTGCGACGCGCGTTGGGGAACGACGAAGGTGTGGCCGTCTCGCTCGGCGGACTCGGCGACATCGCCCGCGCGCGGGGCGACCACCGGCATGCGGCGGATGCCTACGCCGAGAGCTTGTCCCTGCTGCGCGCCAGCGACGACACGGCCCTCACCATCCCCGTCCTGGAGAAGGTCGCGGCCCTCGTGGGCAGCGCGGTGGCTCCCTCGCCTCCTCCGCGACCGGATGCCCTGGCCCGCGCGGCGCGGCTCCTCGGGGCGGCGGCGCGGCTGCGGGAAGAGATCGACGCGCCCCTGTTGGCGGCGGCGCGGTCGGCGCATGAGCGCGACGTGGCGGCCGTGCGCGCGGCCCTGGGCGACGGGGCGTTCGTGGCGGCCTGGGGCGAGGGGCGGGCGCTGACGAGGGAGCACGCTATCGCCGTCGCCCTGGACGCCTGCCGCTCCTATCTGTCCTGACAAAAGCGTCCCGGAACTGCTGAGCGCCCGCCGGACCGTGGCGCGGGTCTCACGGGAGCCGGTCGAACGGGCACCGGTGACACGGCAGCGCCGGTCACTGGTTGACCCCTACCGGCCGCACATCGAGCGATGGATCGGGGAGGGGTTGACGAAGGTCTGGCACCTGCCAGGGGCAATCTCTAACACGGTTCGACCCATGAGTGGGACCTCCGCGTACCACCTGCTTCTTGTGTGATCTTCGCGTTGCATCTCGCCGAGATAGTTGCAAGTTTGACACAAGGGTAGGCCCGTGGCATTATATATCACAACACCGTGCCTGCCTGGATCACTCCAGTCGCCGCCGAATACCCATGTGAGGGTTGACCCCGTGAATGTCGTGGCTGACGTTGACCCGCTTGGCGGCACCCCGGCTCTGGACATCTCGGTGCATCCGCTCACCCCGGATGCGTGGTACTGGGTCACTGCTTCTATCGATGACCCGCGTGACCACTCCGACACTCTCCCAGCGGTGTCTGTATGGCGATTACTAGCAAGCATGGTGGATGGAGGCTGTCCGTGCTCGCTGCCGCGTTCCCGTTCTAGAGTCATCGCAACGACACGATAGAGGTGTCGCGGAACGTCCGCCGCGCAACCAGCAGTGGAGGCGTGGTGTACACACATCGCTCGACGAGGTACTAGTTGCCATGAATGCTCCTGATGACGTCACGGTCGATACTCTCTTCGCATCGCCGCGACGGCTAGGCTGGACGTACCGCACGCCCACGCCCCTGTCGCCCCGCCAGCCCCCGCCGTCGCCGATCACCCGTAGAGACGCGCACCGCATGTATTACACGGGGCTCGCGTCGGCCGCTGGCCTCGTGTTCGTCATCCTGTTCGCGTTATTCAACGCTGCAGGGAACGTCGCCCTGCTTGAGCTCTGTGGGCTCTGCGTCGCTGCCTACTTTCTCATCACCAGCCTCGATCAACAGTATAGGAGGCCGGCTGGCCTCGCGCTCGTTGCCTTCGTCGTCGTGCCGCGCATCGTCTACAATCTGGGGATCCCTCTCCTCTCAGGCGTGATAGGCATCAGCGCCCTTGCGGCCGTGGTCATTGGGCTGCCCGCCGTCTCGATCCTCCGAGGCAAACACCTGCTGAGCCAGGCCACGAGGATGGACGAACAACTGAAAGACGACGAGGCGGCCGAGCAGAGGCGGTGGCGCACCGAGCCGCTCTGGCGCCAAGTCACCCTTGCGCCGACGGCGACGGTGCTGACCGTCGTCGGCGGCTCGGCCTACGGGTGGGAAGCGTTCGCGACGACGCTCGGGACATCGCTCCTGGCCGATAAGTGCGCCATCACCCTGCTCAACTTCTCTGAGCGATCCTTCGCGGCCGAACTCTGCGCCATGGCCGCCTACCGCGGCTTCACTGTGGACGTTGTCCATGTCTCCGACGGCCAGGATGGGGCGGCGCTCCTAGCGGGCTTCACGCCGGACGAGTTGGCCGGCCTGCTCGCGGATTCCTTGCACGCGGGCGCGGAAAAAGCCGACCGCAAGATGGCGATCAGCGATAGGGATATTCTCACCAAGGTATGCGAGAAGCTTGATCGGCACCCCCTCTCCATTGAGCGCGTCCGGGCGGGCTTGCGCGTCATCCTGCGATCTGAGTCGTGGAGCGAGGCGTCATCACTCGACGAATCAGAGCACGAGGCGTTACAAGAGGTATTCAGCGACGATTTGCGCCAGCGGACCAACCTGCTCCAGAGCGCTTGGGACATCGAGCGCCAGCTCAGCGCCCTTGCGGGCCTGGTATCGCGACTCGGGACGACGAACGCCACGGCGGTTACCGCGACCCATGACGTCAACGTGTTCGAGTTGCGTCGGGACAACGAGGCGCTCGACAACGAGTATGTCGTGGACCTCTTGTTCCAACTCCTGCTCCGCTCCTTCCGTCGCAGCGCCCCCACGGCGCGCCCCGAGCACACGATCATCGTCGCCGGCGCCGACCGTCTGCGCAGCCGCCATTTGCAGGATCTGGCGACGTTCACGGAACGCACTCCGACGCGGCTCGTGTACCTCTTTGAGCACTATGGCCCCGATGCGCGTCAGATGGTCGGTCGCGGGGGAGGCTGCGCCGCGTTCATGGCGCTGGGCAACGATGAAGACGCCAAGGGCGTCGCCGACTTCATCGGCCACGAGCACAAGTTCCTCGTCACGGGGATGACCAAGGGCACAAGCCGCGGGGTGACGCACAGCGAGGGCACAACAGATACGCGGGGACAGAGCAAAAACTATCAACCGTCGTTTTTCGTGTTCCTGGATCGGTATGTGGGGCGGAGCACCTCGCGCTCCTGGGGCGTGACGCGCGGGATGTCGGAGAGCACGACCGAAAGCTCCAGCACCAACGAGCAACGCGTCTACGAGCTCACCGTCGAGCCGTACGAAATCCAGCAGCTACCGGAAACCGCCTTCTTGTACGTCGGGGTGGAGTCGGGGGTCCGTCAGACGGTCGTCGCCGACTGCAACCCGGACATCGCGGGCCTGCCGCGCGTCGAGCGGGGCCCCAAGCCCGGCACACTGGAGGAGGCGTCGTGATGGATAGCGGCCCGACAGACCTTGGCGCGCTCCTGGGACACCTATCCTTCCATCAGATCCTCGCCGTGCCCCGACGTGTGGATGCCACCGACGCTGAGGGAGCCGCGAGCGGGGCGCATGCGCCCGCACGGCGCAGTCAGGGCAGCGACGCCATGCGAGCCGGGCTGCTCGCCGCGCTGATCGGAGCGCACAACGAGGGCTCTCCCGTGGCCGTCGCCTGGGTCCGCTCTGCCGCCCGTGTACCCGCCGATGTTTCGCCCATCGAGGTCTACGTGGGCGGCGAGCCCGCCTTCGGCGACGAGAATGCCTCTCTAGGTGCGGACGTTCCTCTCCTTTTCCCAGCCGGTGGTCGAGGAAGACATGTCGCAACCGGACATGTGATCGGTCGTCTGACCGCCCTGGATACCTGGACTCGGTGCTGTGGTATCGTCGACTCCCACTTCGTCGTCCCGGACGACTCACCGACGGGGATGTACCGCGCGCCTTTCGAGGAGTACATCATGTCTCTGCCGCGCCAAGCCTTCGCCTGGCTTGTCGTGGCCGAGCCGCTCGGACTCTCGGCCGTACACACCGAGATGGCGCGTTTGCGAAAACGGATGTACGACGCGAAACGCTCGGAGAAGGATGCCTTCGAGGTGGAGCGCATCGAGGCGCGGCACCAAGAACTCTCGCGGGCGCGCGCGACGGGACTGTGGCGTGTCCATGTGCTTGTCGGGACGCCGATGGCGCGAGAGACACGGCGCGTCGCTGCCCTGCTCTGTGGTGGGAGCGACCTTGCGCGGCAGCCCTATCTCCTCGTGCCTGGGACCGAAATCTGTCGCTTCGCCGACATCGCCGCATGTGAATCGACGGTTGTCGATGGTCCCTCGTCCCCGTTCGACGCCACGACAGACCTGCTCGCCACCATCGGCCGCCCGCCCGAGCAGGAAATGCCCGGCGTCCACCTCATTAACCTGCCAACCTTCGACATAACCCCGGAAGCATCCTATGAGCGAGGAGGGGCGGGTGCCCGCGCCAGCGACCGGAGCATATGTATCGGCAACACGCTCGACGCGAATCGTGGGCCGGCCGGCCCCATGCGTGTCGAAACGCGCACGCTGAATCGTCACACCTTTGTGTGCGGCGCGACGGGATCGGGCAAGTCCCAGACTGTCCGCGCCATGCTCGAAGAACTCGCTGTCGCTGGCATCCCCTGGCTCGTCATCGAGCCGGCCAAAGCAGAGTACGCTCGGATGGCTGGGCGTCTAGGGGCATCCGATGCGGTGTGCGTCCTGCGGCCTGGCCGAGCAGATGTCCCTCCAGCGGGTCTCAACCCGCTGGAGCCGGAGCCTGGGTTTCCTTTGCAGACGCATGTCGACCTTGTGCGCTCCTTGTTTCTCGCCGCCTTCGACGCGGAGGACCCGCTGCCACAAGTGCTCGCATCGGCGCTCTCGCGCTGTTATACGGATCTCGGGTGGGATCTCGCACTCGGGGTGTCGCGCTATGGGCGCGAAGCGCCGCGCTATCCGACGCTGCGCGACGTGCAGCAGACGGCTCGCGCGGTTGTTGAGAGCATCGGCTACAGCCAGCGCGTCACCGACGACGTGCGCGGCTTCATCGACGTGCGCCTGGGCAGCCTGCGCTTGGGTACGCCGGGACGTGTCTTCGAAGGTGGACATCCGCTCGATATGGCGGCGCTGCTGAAGCGCAACGTCGTCCTCGAAATCGAAGAGGTGGGCGATGACCAGGACAAGGCCTTTGTGATGGGGATCTTCTTGATTCGCCTGATCGAGCACTTACGCGTCAATCGACAGGGCCAAGGCGGCGATGTCGGACTGCTACACGTGACCGTGGTCGAAGAGGCCCACCGTTTGCTCAAGAACACCTTGCCGGGGACACAGGCCGCGCGGGCTATCGAACTCTTCGCTGGCCTCCTGGCCGAGATCCGTGCCTATGGAGAGGGCATCGTCGTCGTCGAGCAGATTCCCTCGAAGATCCTTCTTGATGTGATCAAGAACACTGCGCTCAAGGTGATGCATCGCTTGCCGGCGCAAGACGACCGTGACAGTGTCGGAGCGACGATGAATCTGGATGACGCTCAGTCGCGCTACGCCGTGACGCTCACTCCAGGGCAGGCGGCCGTCTTTCGTGATGGCATGGATCGGCCAGTGCTCATGGCGGTGCCGTATCGCGGCGGCGCCGAACGGGCGGCCGCCAAGCCACCGACTATCCCGATCCACCGGGCCCGCAGCCTGGCATGCCGCGAGGACTGTCAACATGGCGCGTACTGCACGCTAGAACAGATCACGCGCGCGTCGTGGCTGGTCGACAATCCTCACGACATGCGCCTCACCCTCTGGATCGAGATGTTGGTCGTCGCCCACCTTATCGGGATGTCACGGCCGGTACCGAGTCCCGCGTGGCTAGCAGAACTCCGTACCAAGCCGACGCACGACCTCGCGTGCGCGATCGGGCAGTGCATCCAAGCCGCTTTCGACGCGCGTTACGCCGCGATCATCCCCTTCTATCGGCCGGAGGATGAGTATAAACCGGGGAAGAATGTGCTGACGCACGTCCGCGATGCGGCGATGGCGGCGGTGTACGGCCAGAAGCCCAGGTGCAATATACGCGACGAGGTCCGTTTCCAGGCAGGTCCGTACCGATGGAGCGATGTCAAACACGACTTGCGGGAAGCCGTGAAGGACGGCGTGTCGGATCGCCATCCGGCGACGAACAACCGGTTACGCAAACGGGGTCTCACCCTATCGGGCAACAGCGCGGGCGAGCAACTCAAATATTTGCTCGCCCGGCCCGAATCGACCTTGCCCGGCGACGCGATCCTCTACGGCGTCGTCAGGCCGTCGAGGATAGAACAGGCAATTGAGCGGCACGGCGGCCACAAGCCGACATGGGAAGAGCGCCTGATGCATGCGACGAGCTTTCTCATGTTCCCTAACAACACCGACGGCGATAAAATTTGGCCCCTGCGCTTCATGAAGCAGCGG
>JAABUO010003631.1_pt1 | contig 18351 bp, 21 predicted proteins | sample 5559291 | NCBI WGS metagenome assembly JAABUO01 (sample SAMN10711878, study PRJNA513372) | rock metagenome | isolation source: Antarctica rocks | place: Antarctica: Victoria Land, Finger Mt sud | reverse complement strand
AAGTCTATGCCGTCATTGCTTAGGCATCTTGCTGCCCTGTCATCATCACTGTTTGGCAGCAGCCAGTCAACTGGCCACTTGCTGCAGAAGATGTGAAGTCATGTACCAGGCTTCTATCAAAATGACCCCAGGTAAGGATTTGACATCAAGGATAACAAGGCAGCATACACTGTCACCTAAGTAGGAGCTCTGTCTCAAATGAGAGAGTCACTGAAGAGGAAGGGCAGCACCTGAGCAGGCAGAGAGGCTGTCTTCAGGCGGCGCCGAGTCTGCTTTGTGGAACTGACTTGCTGCTCAACTCGCCTCACGCTGCGCTCAAGTCCCTCCAGCTGATGCATCAGGTGCAGCTGCATCCCAGAGGGACCCTCGCCATCCCGGGGACTCAGCCCAGTCGTGTGAGCAGGCGCCTCTGGGATTGCGAAAGAGTATGTAGATGCCTGGAAGGAGCTGGTGGCAGTCCCAGGGATCTGCGATGAAGCCTGATGGGACAGGGCTGCAGTCTGCCGGGATGCTTTTGTCCACAAGGCTATACTCTGCATCCCAGGCAAGTGCTGGCTGTCCCTGTGAGCAATGGCATGTCCCGCTCCCTGGGATTGAGAAAGTCCTTCATGTGACGCTTGGTGGGATACAGAAAGCCCCAAATACTGTTGTGCAGAAGTTATTCCTACGCCATTCTCAAGAGAAGCGGATGATTGCAGCGCAGCTGACGCAATCAGCTGCTGCATTGCAGCTTGCATCTCAGAGCTCAGGCTGTGAATCAACTCAGCTGAGTCATGGCTCAGCCCAAATGAGCCTGCTGTGTTTGACGCGAGCTCAGAGTCAGGTCTGAGCTGTGAGTCAGCATTTATTGCTGCTGTCGTGGCCTCAGCTGTTGAGTCAGCTTCTAGCACAACCACCAAGCCATCATCTGCTGCAGCTGATACTGGATCAGCACTTTCAGCTGTGCTTGGTGTCTGATGATCAGTCGCAATGGAAGTCAACATGAGTTCTGATGCAGCAGGGGCAGGGCTGTTGGTGAGCAGCCCTGACTCAGTGCTGTCAGCAGACAGCCCCACTGCAGGGCTTGTCTCAGACAGCCTCTCTGCTTCAGCCCTTGCAAGCTGCGCCATCTGTGAAGCAGTCTGTGCTTGCTCAGAGTGGCGCTGGGCAGCAGCAGCAAGCTGGCTGGACTCCAGAAGGTTCCCACTGCCTGCTGCCAGTTGTTGCAGCTCAATTGCCCTTTGGGTGCTGCCCATTGCCTCTTGTTCTCTCACCTGAAAGACAACAATTCAGTGTCGATGCCAGCTGACATGTCTGGGAACCAAAGAGTGTTATCATGCTGCTGTCATGCAGCAATCACTGACAATGTGGATATGCCTCTCACGGACTGGCCTCAATCATCTGGCATTCAATCTGATGTATACTGGCACTGCAGCAGCTGCTCTTTCCTATGAACATGGAGTAATTACATACTAGACATAAGGTTCATCAAACAAGACAGCAGCATGCACAGGTATGATTGTCGATTCTACAAGGTCACCTCTGCCAGGACCAGCAGCTTCTCTGCCTGGCTACTAGCAGCCTGCAATCTGTGTCCCCAAGCATTCTGGCCATCCTCAACACACGACGCCTCATCCCCAGTAGGCGTTGCTCCATCCCAAGCAGACACACTGCTGTGTTGGGGGTCTGCTCTATCAGCACAACTCGGTGCTGCTGATGCTGCTGTGGAACTTGTGCCATCTCCAGCTGCTGTGCAGGATCCCCATGCCGCCACGTCACCATCTGTGACTAATGGCATGCCACTGCCAGCTGGCATGACGACACCCTGTGCCTGGGTATCTGTTTGCCCAGGCAGGCTGAGGCCGTCCCCAGGCTTCGCCAGGGATTTGAAGCTTTCCCAGGCTACCAAAGCTGCCTTATCAGGAAGACTTGTTTGAGAGGTCAGATCCCTCAGCTGCTGCTGGGTTGCCTGACTAGGCCCACTAGAACGCTGTGCTGACATCCCTGCCTGTAGAACATGCATTCCTACAAGGTAGCAAGGTAACCAAAAGCATCATGCAGTGGCCAGATACCAGACTCCCATCACCAAGACACGTGGCTGCAACTCCAGAGCGATGTACAGCAGAGGCGAGCAAGTGACATCACGGCAGATGACAGTTTGCAGAAATGGCAATAAACAACAGTGGCAATGGACAACAGTGGCAATGAAAGCTCAGAATGCCTGCTGTCCTCGTGTCACTTGCTCTCAGCGCAAAGGCTGTGTTTGTCTTCATGACACTCAATCATTGCGTGGGGGCTGTGTTTTCAGGTATGCCGACAAGAGAGGTCAAAACAAGTGCAGGCAGAGAAGGCCCACAGCTCACCATGCGTGCCTCAAAGCTAGCACTCCATTGTTGACAGGCTGCCTTTGCAGCTGTATCCTGGCCCCCACTTGCACCCTCCACCCCACCCTCCACCCCACCCTCAGCGCTTCCACCAGCATCACTAGACTGATCATGAGACACAGGCACCTCCAAGGACTGCTGTTGCTGCTCCTGTGGGCGTGAACTGTCTGCCTGATTGTCATCACTCCATGGAAGGCTTGGCCCTTCATGCAACAGCTGCTGCTGCTGCTGATTACCCGCCAATGCGGTGCTCAGCTCCACAGCCTCAGCCAAAACGGAGTGCTTGCTGGACCAAGCCTCTTCATGTCCCAGAGCATAGCTTACATGTCTGACATCGGCATGCACATCAAGGGCAGAAGCTAATCGGCTCTTGACAAGCTGCTGCTGTGTGTGGTCAGTCAGCAGACTGTTACCCTCGGGCAGGAGTCCAGGGGCCACGCCTGAGGTAGCTGAAGTCAAGGCTTGCAGTGGGTGAGACGGCTGCTGTTGCAGTTGTGGGTGACTGCTAGCAGCGTGTGCTGCTTGTAGTGCAGCAGTTGCTGCCGATCTCAAGCTGATGGCTGTCAGCTCCTGCAGATTATGCTGGACTGAAAATATATTGCAGCGACCAATTTCCTCATGCTCAACCATGTGAGAAACTCAGCTAAGATGCAAGGCTAAATGCAGAAAACTTTCATCCACTGTGTAGTCCCTGTGCAGGGTGACTTTGCGGCTGTTTCAGATGAACACTTCAGGGTTTGGTTCCACCAAAGCCTTTGTTGATGTGAACATGAAACGAAAGCAGTTGTCAAGAATTGCATGTCACATGAGTCAAAGATGCCATGCATGGTGTGCTGTAGCATGCGCCCAGACCACAATTATGTACCTGTTGCTGTGCTTGACTGGCAGCAGCATCTGCAGCGGCCTGTCTCTCCTGGTACTTCTGTTGCAGAGCAACAGCTTGAGCTGCCTTGTCAGCTGCAGCAGCTGCGTCCCCCTTTGCTTCCATGGCCTCAACAAGGGCCCAGGCATCAGCTGCCTGCCCAGCAGCTGCACTCACCTCTGCTTCAAAGCTGTCTGCCTGTTGTCTTGCCTGCATGTCACACACACACTGATCCAGTTCAACAACACATGCAGCGGCATCGGCTGCTTTTGCTTCCAGGGCTTGCCCAGCAGCATTTTTGGCCTCTTTGCATGCTGTCTGCCTGTTGTCTTGCCTGCATGTCACACAGACTAACATTGGTCGAATGAGGTATGCAGCAGCGTCACGCATGAGCCTTTGCTTTCCATGCCTTGCCCAGCAGCACAGCCAGCGTCTTTGCATGCTGACTGCCTGCTGTTTTGCCTGCAATTTATGACAAGACTGAGTTGTGGCAGGGTGTGTAGCAGCAGCATGCCCATGGCCTCAATACGGACCAACAGATCAGCCAGCCTCTGTTGGCCTGCTGTCTTGCCTGCATGTGACACAGGTTGTCAAGTATGGTAAGACATGCAGCGGCCTCATTTCGCTTTGCTTGGCTAGCCTCGACTAGAGCCCATGCATTGGTTGCTTGCCCAGCACCAATTGCTTCTGCATGCATGCATGCTGTCTGCCTGCGCATTGCAGCGAGTCTTAACATAGCTGCTCTGGAGAGACAAGACTTGACGAGCTGAAAAGCGTTAAACTACTCATGTTTTTCTGGAAGAATGCAAAGCAGCATATCACAAAGGGTCTTGTGTAAGAGCAGCGTGTCTGGGGCTCAGCATGGGCCCAGGCATCACCTGTTTGCCCAGCAATGCTGCAGACCCTTCTGCTTGCATGCTGTGATCCCCTTGCCTTGCCTGCACACACTCACAGAGTCCTGCCATCGCCAGCAACAAGCGCATACTTTATCGCCATGGCCAAAGGAGCGTCTACTAGGAGTTGGAAACAACCCCACCACCTGTGCAAGCCTGTGTCAATGCAGGCTGTTGGCCGGGTGCTTCTGCGTCGTCATGCTGCAGTGTCAGTCTCAGGCTGCATCTCCCCAACCAAATTCTTGGAATCGCAATGGCAGCATGCAGCATAGCTGATCCCAATGTAAACCTAGAAGCCATGATGTATGGCAGCAGTGCTCAGCTTACACACGAGGCTAGAGAGGCTTGTTGTGTGCTTCACAAACAGCAGCCTCTCAGACAGCAATCATGCCATGATTCATCCCCAGAAACTCTGTAGAAGATGTTTCCTGCACAAGTTATGTCATTTACGCTTGTCAGGTGGTACAACATTGATCTGAACCAGTAGCGATCTGGCAAGTTTACAACGTGATTTGAGTATTACAGTGACATCGGCATCAACTGACATTTGTTAATCCCGCAAAGGAGGTGAGGACTTGGCATGCTCACGGCAATAATTTCTGTCGATACCCTGCGTCATCTGTGTATCATGACATACCTTGGCAGCTACCTCGGAAGCTGCTTCAGCATCTCTAGCAGCCGCCTGAGCAGCTGCTTCTGCACCTCTGGCAGCAGCCTCGGCTTGTGCCTGGGCCTCAGCCTGTGCGTGTGACTCAGTGGCCTGCTGAGCCAGGTGAGCAGCCTGAGCTGCCTCAGCTTCCTGAGCTTCAGCCTCTGCCCTAGCTCTGGCAGCTGCCCTCTGAGCCTTACCAGCCCTGCAAGCCAGAACAAGAAACAGTATGTAAATACATAAACGATTACAACTTACATGTTTTGTAAGCTAGGCCCCAAAATTTCCAAGCGTGATCGTATATAGCAGTTGCCACCTAAGCCTTTCCAAGCCATCAGACACAATCAGACTCTTGTGGTTTTGGGTCTGGCACATTCACTTTGCTGCATTGTGCTTTTTTTTCACAGCTGTTCTCTGAGCCTACAAGGCAGTGCAACGGAACACAAGGTTTGGCACCGAGCTTGGCAGCTTGCGTGGTGCTTCGCCATGACTTGATGCACCATCAGACTTACAATGCTGCAGCTCAAACACTTGACATGCCCCTCTTGCCGTACGGCCTCATGCCTGGTGTACTACAAAGGCAGATGAGGACAGACCTGCTGTGCCTATAGTTATGGTTCAGGGTTCATGGCTATCTTAAGGGTTTTACATGGTATGATGTAGGACATTTGAAGTCGGTGTCATCAAACACAACCCGAGCTTATTCATAACAGTACCATCACACATCAAGAAAACCAGCAGACATACGGACGTCTAGCTCAAACCACTGTTTTGACATGAACTGCTATCACACCGAGTCTCTGACTCATGTGGTAAACACTCAAAGCTGTTGTAGCAAGTCGAGGACTTAGATCTCAAGGACTTTGTGATTGCAAAGTTGGCAATGTGTAGCTCACTGCAGCGCCATGGCAGGAGTAGGAAATTACCGTTTGGTCCACTTAGCAGCGGCCTGTTTGAGGGCGAGTGCTGCGTTGTTTTCAATTCCTGCAGCTTCTCCTTGCTCAGCCTGCAGAGCGGCACGCTCAGCTTCTTCTGCTGCTGCAGCCGCCTCCTGCTCGCTGGCTGCTGCTGCTTCCTTGGCGTGCCTGCATCACACACCTGGAGTGTCCAACAGCTATGCAGATTTGACTTGTGCATGGCTCATAGGGGTGCGTGTCAGCTATGCTGTATATCGATTGTGAGGAAATAAATGGCTGCCGCGACAACCTGAAGGAAGAAGTCTACGGTGTTGACATAGCAGTTGTGTAATCTAGAGGTATGCCACATGGCGGCTGCCTGCCTGCACAGAGGCAGTTGTATTGCCCCTGGTGGTGACTTTGCAAACAAGGGCCAGCTCTTCAGATACACATGTACAACACGCAGCGCCCACCTCAAAGCTTTCCAGAGCCAAAGCAGTAAATCCATTGTGAAAGAGACAGCTAGCAATCAAGTCGGTGCTTCAGTAATGCTGCCTGTCTTCTGAAAGTGAGCTTGACATACATAGTGCAGGATGCAAGCAAGCCTGGCAGCTCAATCATGGCAGAGACAGCCACTTGCAGGCCATGCAGCAGGGCAGGGCTTTTTCAAGACGGGGCAGTGCTGTGACAGATTAATGCTGAGGGTGGAGGGCTTCTGCAGGGCACTAACAGAGCAACTTCGAAAAATAGTGACATCTTGATTTGGGGACTTAGAGTGAGTGCTGACTGACGAACGCCAGGACGCAAAGCATACCTTGCAAGCTTGAGGGCCTTGGCGTTGCGCTTGGCCCACCGCGCAGCCTCCTCCAGCATCTCAGACGCCCCAGCCCTAGCCTGCATAGTAAGCCACCGGGCTGTAAATTCATTGTCAAAGTAGCTGCTGAAGTCGTCAACCAATTGCCTTAAGCTGATGACATGGATGAACTTGGCAGACAGCAAGCATGTATACTTGCCCGAATACTCTGCTGCTGAACACCAGTGCTTGCTGTTCATTGTAATGCTGCACTGACGTCATGCACCTAAGTGCTTGCTCACCAGTCTCAACGTACCCTGGTGCAGTACCCTAGTGCAGATAACATTCTACGCTGTCGTTCCAACCTCCTTTGCAAGTGAGCAGGGCACTTCCAATCTCCACTATGCACGATTGCAAGAATGTTGCATGTCATGCAATGACATAATCACCTCTGGTGGTGTAGATTCAGATGCAGCCTTTGCTTGACCCACCACAGAAAGATCCTCTCCAAGGGATCTTTCTAGCCGATGCTCACAGACTGCCTGAGGCACAGCTTCCGCAGAACCTTCACTGCTGACACGCCGGCTTGCAGGATGACTAAACACATTTGTCCTGTGAATGGCCCCAGGGCTGGCGCTCTCAGAAGCCCTGTGAGAGTGACGCCCTAGAGGGGTGCCAAGCGGACCTCCACCAAATGAGGAATCTGGAGTGAGACGCTTGCTGCCTGCTGAGCTGCTCCGAGGGCTGCTGAGCCAATCTGGCACAGTACGGCCCCTGCCGCCAGGGCTGGTGTCCACCTGCCCTGGCCTGGGGCTATCAGAGGCAAGCCCCAAGTGGAGGCTGTCTGTGAATGCGCCTCTCCTGGGGCTGTCCCCAGTCGGCTCTTTTCGAGGACTGTGTGCTGAAGAGTCAGCTCGAGGGCTGTCTGCCAAGCCCTCAGCCCTGGAGCTTTCTGCAGACAGGCCTGCCCTAGGGCTGCCAGGAACGACCCCTGAGACAACGCTGCTCTCTGCTCTTGCCCGTTCAACAGCCCTGTTAGCCTACACAACCGCAAACACACGTTGTGCTACTCAGACTACAACATGAAAAGGTGTGTGAATTTGTCCACAATTGCATCAATCCATATTGTAATGACAGAAGAATCTGACTGGGTTGCTTGATCAATGATAATGGGTGATAATGGGCTGAGTCAAAACATGCTGCAAGGAGTGTTGCAGCCAAACAAGGCTGTTCTAAACACCATCAATCTCATCTGAGACTGTGACAAAAGCCACAAGCAATGCAGCAAATGTGGCAGTGGTGTACACAATGTGTAATCAAGCAGCAGTAAATCACATTAGGGTGCATGCTACCCATACTAAGGTCTAGCTGTCGGCGGCAGTCAAACTTACCTTAGCAGCTCTCTTGCGCCATTTGTGGGCAGTGGTTGACAGGGCAGCCGCCTCTGCAAAGTAGCCTGCCTCTTGCAGCTGCTGAGCCTCCTGCTGTGCCAGCTCAGCCTGTACATGCAGCAGGTTGGTGGCCCTTCTTGCCGTGTAGTGATGCATGACTCAACTTGGGTAAACATGAATCAAACAAATAAACAAATGCATGAAGAAATAAAACAAGACATGGAAAAAACAAGCAAGCAAACACACAGATATAACAAACATGAATGAAAATATGGATATGAATAGGAACAGATATGTGACATGTAGTTTGACAGCAACCTGACATGCCCTGCTGTCTGACCAGCCTGCAGATGCTGAGCTGGGCAAGCAATGAAAGACAGAATGCAGCAGCCCGGCAGAAGATGCAATGATGATGATGCATCAACAAACGGCACCATGTGGCTTCATTGCATCTCATCCCTGCCCAACTTACACGACCGAGAACGCTTTGGTACACATAAGGATCAAGATGTGTGACTGTGCAATAGCATGGTTTGCGTTGGTAGAAGCATCGACATGAGGCACCTGATGCACTGCGTCGGCAGCCTCCTGCATGAGACCGTTGGCGTTGCCATGAGATGCAGGATTAGAAGAGGCTTGAGTGGCCTGGGGCTCTTCAATGGTCAAGGGCACTTGCAAGGGGCTGTTGCGAGCTGCCCCTGCCAGCTGCACCTCCTGCTGAGCCTGCATGCAGCTGACAAACCATTCCTGACTTTGCCTTGTTAGAGCGCAGAATGCAGAACCAAGATATGTGGGTGCAAGAAGACCGTGAGAGGCAATGCGGGTGCCAGTAGTGCTGCTGTGCAAGTAAGCCGCTCCTGAGCACACAGCCCATGAGCTGACTCTTGTCATGGGTTGCTGGCGTCCTGTGCAAAAGTCGTGGCAGGTCACTGGTCAACATGGCAGATTGCTGGTCAACATGGTTACTGGTCAACATGGCAGGTTGCTGGTCAACATGGCACGTTACTGGTCAACATGGCAGACAACACCACATGACACTGTCACATAGCTCTGAACAGCAATTTGGCTTTGAACAAAGTCCACAGGTTGCACAATGAACCTGAGCAGCTTGAGTGGCAGCCTCTCTCGCCTCCTCAACTTTGGTGTCACCTTCATTGCGAGCTGCATCACCCTCCCTGCATGTGCCAAAGCACCACGGCAGCGTCACGGTCATGTGCGATACATAGACATACAGCATGACCCTGTGACCCCCCCCATGTGCAGCATGGACAATCCAGGCTTGTAAGAGTCAAGCTGAGAGAACACAATCTGCTACAAGACATCCAGCCATCATGTGCCAATTCCTTTCAATGGCCACATGATGAGCATCATGCATTTCAGCCTGGCACTTGGAACATGAACCGCAGACATGGGTCATCCAGGTTGCAAGCATGACTGCAGGCATATCTTACTGTTGAGCCTTGGCAGCACGGCGCGCCCAGCGCTGGGCTGCAGCAGTGGCAGCCTCAGCGTCGTTGTGCCTGTTGGCTTCTGCCAGCTTCTCGGCCTCCTGCTGAGCGGCCGCTGCCTACACATCACATCAGGCTGTGAACACACGACGCAGCACCATACAAGTTGCAATATGCGCAGTTCCAGTGCAGCAGAAAGTGTGCCTTGCAGTTTTGTCTGTTGTCACTCTGAGCGATGTCTTAGGCAGAAGCATCGTGCCTTGTGTTGCCAGCGTTTGTAGGCCATGGTCAGTCCTGCTCAACATGCGGTAGAACGCATAGAATCATATCAAATTGCCACAGTCACTGGCTTGTCAGCTTCACAACAGTTTGTCTTAGTATATGATAGAGCGCAACAGGGGATGTGTACTGAAGAAGGCACATGTGATCACCTGAGCAGTTGCCTCGGCGGCTTCATCGGCCTTGGCTTGAGCCTCAGCATAGCAGGCATCAGCATAGCGCTGTGCCTTGCGGGCACTGGTCTGCCACTTTTGAACCGCCTCCTCCAGCTTTGCCCTGCTGGCATCCTGCATTTGCAGTTTCATGCAACTCCAGGCACAGGTGCTGAAAAGCGTAAGTTATTCAATGCATCCCACTTAGGGAAGAGAGGGGGACTTCTAGAAAATCTCCCCAGGTTCAAGACGCTTGTGACTGATCCCTAGGCGTTGCTGAGTTGACATCTCCACTGTCTTGAAAGCAACATACCTAAAAACACTACTTTTGTTTCTGTATCACCAAGAGCTGTATGTCAGTGCAAACTGAGCCTAGCTGCAGCTTCTTGCAATCTCACACAGCAGTGCTGCAGCCAAGACAGGTTCAGTCATGCTTCAGAAGCGCAAATGGAGCTGGAAAGTCAAACACCAATGCGTGCATATGTGAGTGCAGTATCACATATGTTGCACACAAGGCGCGTGTCCATGCACAAGCTCCTCATCCCTACGAGTGCGCCTTGCCTGTTGTGGGTCCCCTCCTGCTGAGCCATCCTGAGGTGCTGGCAGATCCAGGGCATCAAAATCGATCCCCCCTCTGTCCCCTGGCAGCTCCAGGCTTGGTGCATTCCTGCCCTTTGGTGATCCCCCAGGAGATGCACCATACCCCACTGTAGCTAGGGGGCTGCCTTGGGTGTCAGTGTCAGCAGCTGCTGCGTCAGCCGCCATGGCAGCTTCCAGCTCAGCATCCATCTCCTCTTGCTGGGTTGCATATGCCTTCTTTGCTGGCTTGTGGGCACCCCCTATGGGCAGATTAGGTACCATTTGCAGCGTGAGGCTTGCTGATGAGCAGATGAGGGTTCCATGGTGGCACAGAGGTCAAGTCAGAAGAAGACGCAGTGTCAACAGCATGGCCAGCAGCTTTGCAGTGAAATGATGCAGTTTGTGCGTGGCACATCAAGTGAACGGTTGTCTACTAAAAGGTAGTCAACAGGCAGTCCAGCCTGAGCAGTCATACACTGTAACACCTACAAGTTGGCAAGAGTGCTTCAAATACAATCCATGTCAGGTAGGGTTTCCTGTATGCATCTGTCATACTAGTCTGATGGGCACAGGGAAAGTTGTTCTCTGGGAAATGGCCTGCACATTGTTACTAATAGCAATATTTTGACTCACCGATAGCATCACCAGCAGCCTTTGCTGCATCCAATTCTATTTGTCGCCATGGGTCAGCAGACTGGGCTTCGGTCGCAGCAGCCTGATCAGCATCAGCTGCCATGGCAGCTTCCAGCTCAGCTTCCATTTGCTCAAATGCATTGGCATAAACCGGTGCACCAGTAGCAGCTGAGTCATTGTCAGCTGCCATGGCAGCTTCCAGCTCAGCTTCCATCTGCTCCTGTGCATTAGCATACTGAGGCGGCGCACCACGCTTTGCACCAGCAACTGTTGCAGGGTCAAGGCTGTCTGCACCCGTTTGGTCCTGTGGTGTGGCATGCGCTTTGCCTGCTGAGGGTCTGGGCAACTGACTCAACTGCTTGGAGCCAGTTTTGCGCAGCTGTGCAATTTGCTTTGGAGGCAGCTGTTCCTGCTGCTGATCATCTGTGGGGGCCATGAGATCATCTGATGATGCGCCTGTATACTGTGCCACAGCAGCTGCAATGTCATCCAAGCCAGATTCTGTCCACTCCTGCAGTCCATCTTGTGGGGCTGCCTCCTCAACCTCAATGTGCAAACCGCCCAGTGCCCTGCCCTTGCCTGAGGCAGGGCTGATGCCTGAGTCCTGATCAGGCTCTGACTGCTGCTGCTGCTGCTGCTGCATTGATTGCTCCTCTTCTTCCTGCTGTTTCCACTCAGCAAGTTGTGCAGCAGCGCTCTGGGACTTCTCCAGACTCTTCTGCTTCACCCAGGCAGCTGCACTGTTGCTTTCCCATGGCGGCACAGCTGCATTGGTTGAGTCATCGCTGACCGAGCTCCTGACTACTCCTCCCTTGGGCGAGCTTATCTCCGAGGAGGATCTGTCTTGGGTGATCCTGTCGGCCGCTGTGTTGCTTGCCGGCTGCAGTCTTAGCCCACGCTTGACCTCTGCTTGCTGCTTAGGGCTGCTGATATCTCCCATACCTGCCTGTGCAGCTACACTGGAGGCACCCCTGCTCAGCTGCCCAAGATGATCCTCTGCACCATCAGCCGAGCCGTGAACTGACTCATCCATGTCTTCATTGTCCTGAGGGTCCTGGATGGTCATTCTGGAAAGCCTGCTAGGGCTGACTGACATGCCTGTCAGTTTGAGAGACTGCCCTCTGTTTGGCAATGCAGAAGGGAGCTTGGCTGCTGCGGAGGGCAAGGATGCGCCCTTTAATTGGGAATGCGGGTCCGTCTGGGAGTCAGTCTGCCTCCTTGACATCTGCTAAACCCAAAGAAGCCAATTGTCAGGACCAGCCATGTGATGAACCTTGTATGAGACAGACGCTGTCAACTACAGTGAATCAACACAACAAGAAACAGCACAAATGCAGATCATATCTTTCAGATGTTGTACAAAATCCCAGACGCCAACACAGCCGATGAGAGCACGAGCAATTCTCATACAAGACATACACATAGTCATCTTCTACAAACCATAACGTTGTGACAACACTATGTATAGCATTTGCGCTTGCTCTGGTGCATCAGGGATTTTACATGCCACAGCAGTGCAGCAAAGCATAGCTCACCCAGACCACGCGCAGCCATGCACAACATTCAGCACAGCAGAACATAGCTCATACCAGTCACCTAATCCCTTGTGCAACACACCACACAGCACAGCAGTGCAGTCAAACGTAGCTCACACAGCACAGTAGTGCAGCAGTTTTTTTGTGCTGCAAAAAACTTATTTTTCTCTCTCATTTTCAATTTATTGCTTATTATTTTTTCAAAAATTTGAAATGTTCTCCTCCATGTTTTGCTATGCATGAACACACAGCACAGCAGTGCAGTAACAAGTAGCACATAGAGTAGCACAGGTGCTGTCAAATGTGGTACCTGTCCAGGCACTAAGGAAGCAGACCTCCTCAGGTGGCCTGTCTTGATGTCAAGGCGCCTGGCCAAGCTCTTGGCTTCTTCTGCTGTGGCAATGGCAGCATCACATTGGGCAGCAGCTGCCTTGGCTTCTGCCTGCAGCTTAGCAGCCTGCTTGGCAGCATCGCCGGCCGCTTTGTGCCACCTGTTGCAGATGCAGACTTCTATCAAGCAGGGAGACATGCTGTCTGTTGGGCTTGCAGCATCACATCAAACAGCAGCAGCAGCATTGCATGCAGGCTGTTGCTGCCTACTCAACAAGCACCAACTGCAAATACATGGCTGAGATTTCAACAGTACAACTCAGCCAGCAGTGCTGCCAGGCTTGTATCAAGCTGCGCAGCAGCAGTGCTTGTAGTTGATGGCATCGGGATTTGCTGCATAGCCTGCTGCTTCCTGTCAGCACTTGCAAATTCCCAACTCAGCAAAGCAGCGAGTTTGCAGGAATCCAGCCACTGTGGTGTCTCAGAGTTCGGTTGCAGCAACAAGTTTGGCGGTGTGCAGCAAAAAAGTTTACAGCAGCTCTTTTGTACCATAACATCAAACTGCTTTGCTCATTGTGTTGATGGACACGAACACTGTGTCAAGTGTGACACATCGTGATGACACAGACAGAGACGTAAGCAATAAGGCTGACCTGTCTGCTTGCAAGGCTGCTGCAGCAGCATCAGCAAACTTGCCGTGGGCCTCGAACTGCTGCGCCTGTTCCTCTGCTGCAGCAGCTCTGCTGCCTGCTGCACTCGCTTGCGCTGTGTGCTGCTGAGCCATCTCGTGCGCGTCTATGGCCTGCACAACACAACAGACAGGTCTGATGCAGCAGACAGCAGGGAGGGTGCACTGCCTGTTGGCCATCATGACGTGAGAAAGAGGCAGCCTGGTGCAGGTACCATGTGGTGAATCCGCAGATACAGATCTCAAAAGTGATATTCACTGGCAGAGCCATGCCCTGGCACCGCCTGTTCAAAGCCAGATTCACTGACACAGGAACAGTAGGAATGCACACTATGGGACAGCTGACAAGGGTATACTTTTTGACCACGGGGCATGACAGACTTCTTTACAAGAAAAAGAGGCAATACAAAAGAAAATGCTTTAGGGTGCTCTCTGTTGGCTTGCCTTGCCACTAGCCACTGCTCGCACATTTGCTCCAGGGTCGCTTCATAGGTTTGAGCACAAAAACCTAGAACAAAACCCAAGATGACTTGGATGTGCTATTAGTGGCAACATCAAAAACCAATATGCACCAAGGCAATCTCAGCATTGTTGCTACACACCCACCTTAGCTTAGAGCGTTCTCTGTGAACACTTTGGAACCTTTCAATGCTTTGTTTGTCATTTCAGTCTATCGGTCAAATGGTCACAGTTGGCCCCAACAACCTGTAAAATGTAATGAATAAATGAACAAATGCAGCATGCTGGCAGTGTACCCACCTTCTGGGCTGCTTCAGTCGCTTTCTTCCTCCAGGTGGTTGCCAGCACTCCAGCTTCTGTGGCCTCCTGCAGAGCAGCAGCCAGTTTTGATTGTTATGAGGGGTTGTGCATCACGTCAGGTAGATGCGCAACACATGAGATACACTGCAGGTTCGGCACCAGCAAGTGGGTCTAAGCACTGTGCAAACAGCCAAGCTCTTGTCAAGCTTAGGGCTGCAGCCTCAGGAAACTGCTGTCACGTTTGCCAAAAGGTGCAGACTCATCTGTTCCTTTTCTTTGCTTTGGCATAATTTTGTTTCTGTGTGAAGTGATTGGAATTGATATGACTTCATGTGATTTGATTTGATGTGATTTGATGTGACTTGATATAATCTCATCTGATTCAATTTGAGGCATTTTGATTTTCTCTTCCTTTGTTATTTTCTTTTCGCCAGGCTTTTGTCAAGGAACCTTCGCCCGCCAGACATGGCATGTTTGCTGCCCCACAGTGGGATTCGTCAAGCAAAATGCAAAACGCCCATCAAGTTACAAGCTGTGGCCTCTGCCTCAGCTGCTCGCTCTTTACTTACATGCTGCCAGATCTGAATGGGTTTTCAAACATCTGGAAGCAGCAAAGGTACCTGCAGCTGCTTGACGACGCCAGTCAGCTTTTCAGCCTGAGCCTCCGCTTCAAAGCTGGCAGCAGCTGCTGCTTGAGCTACTTCAGAAGCTGCCTTCTCCTGTTGCTCAGCTGCCTCCACGGCCTGGGCAGCCTGTAGCGCAGTCTGCAACCACCTGCAGCACAAGCACCAGATTTAGCGCCAATGCGGGGTATTCGCTTGTAATCTAGTGACATGCATGCCAGCTTCTGTGATTGTGACTAAGAATATTAATGTGTTTCCATTCCAGCTGATGATGAGCTAGGTATGTGCAGGGCAAGTCTTGTCTTTCCAGAGCAGTCTCTTCTGAGCATCCCTATAAGGTCTACTGATACAACAGATTTGACAGTCACACAACGTAACATCATTGAAAGTTGACCTAGGGCGAGCAGATGGGCGAAGCCCCTAGCCGTTCGTCTGGTGATTTTGTCTGCTCTCGGCTCTGCTGTTTTTGCCAGCTTGCACAGCCTGTAGTGTAGCCATCAGTCATCTGCAAAAGACCAACAGCATCTGCAGTACGCTGTATGCCTTACCATCCAGCCTCGCACACCAACTTTCACAGCTCAAGCACACAGGCATGCTCACTTTTTGGCTTGTTGCTGGGCCCTTTTGGCTTCTTCTGCCCGGCCAGCCACCTTCAGCTTTGCCACCTGGCTCTGCAGCTTCTCAGCCTGGGCCTGGGCCTTGCTGGCAGCCCTGTGCTTCTCCCCCACCTCAGCAGCTGCACGCTGAGCCTGCTGACTAGCTTGTGCTGCTGCAGACTGCTTCTCCTCACTCTGCTGCTGTGCTGCTGTTGCTGCTTGCAGCTGTGCCCTACAGTCACAATCACACAACATGAAAGGTTAATATAAGATTCAGTGATAGCACCGGCTGAGCCATCAGCCTGATGCAGGTGGCTGGGTTTCAATCACGCTGCGCTGCTGCTGATGGTGCTTGCAGCTGTGCCCTACGTTTACAAGCACACAACAGGAGAGCATAAGATGAATGTTAGCAGTAGCACTAGCTGCGCCATCGCCCCGATGCAGGTGGCTGGTGGTCAGGTACGCTGCGTTGCTGCTGTCACATACTGTTGCATGCTTTGGGCTGATTGCTGCTGTACAAATTGTCTCCACCCTAAGCTTGCCCACTGGTGGTAACAGTATATGGGAGTGACTACATGCAGCCAGACAGGCAAAGGAAACCTATGGACTGCTTACCATGCTGCCTGCAAAAGCTGTGCTTGTTCTTCTTCTTTGGCAACTGACTGCAGCTTTGCCTGCAGGTCAGCAGGTGAGGAAGGGCGCCTTGGAACTGCCCCAGCAGCAGGGCTGCCAGAAAGAGCCCCACTTTCAGACAACCTGTTTTGCTGCAGGGCATCTTGATTTTGCGATGGAGTGAAGCCTTTTACAACAGCCCCTGCACCCCCGGCTAAGCCCCTGAGCAGGGCAGGGCTCTGCAGGACCAGGGCAGGGCTGTTTGCTGAGGGGCTGTAGGGCAGAGGGCTGAAGGGCCCCGCCTGGGCCATTCCTGCTGCCTCTAGTGCTTGTGCCTTCTCCTCTGCAGCTTGAGCTAGAGCAAAGCTGTCTTTGGCTTCTCGGGACTTCATCTCAGCTCGAGCCTTGAGCTGACGAAGCTGAGTCTGAGCCGATACAGCAGCTTTGCGTAATCTGTGTGGCAGAAATCATTGTTGCCTCACAGCAACAAAATTGACTGTACGCAACTACTAGCTGTTGTGTAATGAGCATGAACATACAGAACTCTGCTTCTGTGTGAGCCCACAGCTGTGGCAGGCTTGCCTTCGACACCATCAAGGACAAGGGTTTTGCACAGACAATCGGTCAATAAGACAAGACACAGCGCACAATGAGACAGGCAGACATGGCAGGCATCATTGTCAAGTTGAGTGTGTGAGACTGCACAATGCTCTAAGATCACCTGGATGCTGTGGAGGATGCAGCCACAGCTGCGGCCAGATTCCCCTTGTCTTGTTCCTGCATGGCTCGCCGCTCAGCTTGGTCTGCCAGTCGCTCTGCCTTTGCCTCTTCTTCTGCTGCATGTGACTGTGACTCCTCTGCCTCCTGAGCCTGCCTCTGAGCTTGCTCTGCACCACACTGTCCCATTCAACTGCAACCTCTGCTGCGACTTCTCCTGTTGAGACATGGACCTTGAGGCGTGACTGCTGTCGATTCATCACTGCTGAAAGATTTTTAGCAACGCAGTATTGCATTTTGAACCTGGCCATGTCTGTCTTTCAAACACTGCGCCTGAAAACCATATTTTCTTTTGCTAATCGTTTTTCTGTGGTCAAACAGCTTGGTCTCAAGAGGCCTGCTGCCACAAGATCTGCTTGGTGCTGTTGTTCACTGCCGGGCAAGCATGGTACTCTGACTCCGACTCAGGTGCAGGCATAGACTGGCAGCAAGGACAGATGCATTGACAAGCTGCCTGCCAGTGCCAGCAGACAAAGCAGTGCAGTCACTACATAGGCTTGCCTGCTCGAGATCTCAGGCGTGCTGCTGCTGCTGAGGTAGCTGCAGCTGTGCGCATGATGTCCACCAGACCATCACCTACAGCAAGCACAGAACGTAGCATCATCATGCAGCTCATTGAGAAGGTGTCCAAAGAGCTGTGTGTACCAAACTGTCATGCAGTGAGCTGATGTTGAAGAACAAATGTCATGAAATGAACCGAACGTTGTCAATGTTGCTTTGTTGGTTTTCCTGTGTTCATGATCAATGGAGTGTAACCTGACACATCAGCAGTCTCTCAGATAACTTTGCTTGCACCAACATTCAGTATTGAATATGCTGGGAGCACCCATCATGTTGTGTCAGCCAGTCAGGAATTGGCACAGCAATAGGCCTGCTGATTGTGCCCTGTCATCAAGCATTCTTGGAAATGTCAAAGTCTGTGGACCGCTGGCATCTAGCACTGCAACAGCCTTACCTGCAAATGCCGTATGTAACACGAGGGCTAAACAATTTAATGCGTTGAGTACACCAACATCCTGATACATGTTCCTTGCTACATCCACAGCTGCCTGCCCAATGTGCTTGACAAACATTGCTCAGCAAGGTCAAACCAGTACACCAGTGCAGTAGACAATGAAGCCTGAGATGATGCAGTGCAGCTGGTGGTATACCTGTTTGTTGAGATGACAGAGCATGAGGGCTGCTGCCTTGTTGCAGAGGGCTGATAGGGCTGCTGGGTGAGACTTCAGAAGCAATTGAAACCTCTTCCACCAGCCCATCCACATCAGTCTGCAAACCAATACTTTTGGTCAAAAGAAGCTAGAGTTGCTCAGCCATCGGCGTGTATTGTGAGAGTGCTGCGCTAGATGACTGTGCATACCATTTTTGTTGACCCACAGGCAGAAGACACCCGCAAATTGCTTCAGATTGGTTGTCATCATTCCGTGAAATGCATACATGGGCAACAGGGTCTGCACCATTTAGCAATGTTGGCAGGACTCTCTGTCATCAAG
>JAABUO010003628.1_pt1 | contig 18367 bp, 20 predicted proteins | sample 5559291 | NCBI WGS metagenome assembly JAABUO01 (sample SAMN10711878, study PRJNA513372) | rock metagenome | isolation source: Antarctica rocks | place: Antarctica: Victoria Land, Finger Mt sud | reverse complement strand
CTGTGCTGTGAAGGATGCGGGTTCGGCAGAGAGCCATGTAGGCCGCCATGATTCGTCCGATAGGTGGTTTCTGAGGAGGTTCCAAAGACCGGATTTCTATCCGGCCACCCATGTCTTGATCCTGCAATGCCATCCAGGCCACCTCCAAGATGCCTCGCTTCCATCTCCGACGACCAGCCATCTTGCTTCTGGGTTTGGTCTGGCCGAGCGGGCGAATTGCTAAGAGTCCCATCGCCCAAGCCGAACCCTGCGGCTGTCGTCTCTGGCGACACAGCCCTTTCATCGCAGCCATCTACCTCCATAGCCTGGCCAGCACGGATATCCCCCATTCGTAGACACCAAAGGGGCGATTACCAAAGCAGTGGAGGGAGAGCGCAACGGGATAGGTGCATCACGACCTTCATCGTCATCACCAGGAAAAGTGGGCAACAATCTGGTTTTGTAGACATCGGGAAAGTACCCAGTTCTTCTTCGCTTCTGCATTTTCGCCTATCGGGCTGTGTAGCCGAAGGGAAGAGCCGAAGCGCGTAACACGGCCCGGCATTTTGCACCAATCAGAGGCGCCCTAATAGGCGACGACGCATACTACCCTGCCCCTCGCTTGACCCACGTGGTTACCTATCTGAGCACTACCCTGTCGGCGGCTTCCGATCTGGGAGACGTCGCAAGGCGGATTGGGCACTTTCGTTGATGTGTTTGAAACGCTGGGGGCCCAGCTGCACACCACCATACCACCGACTGGCTACCACCAGCACATGCTCTACCTTCATCAGCTCAAGCATGCCAGCCAGCCGCAGCCCGGCGCCGCGCTCCCCGCCGTCGTCGTAGTCGTGGTCCTTTGGCAGGCGCCAGGCCACAATGTGATGCGTCGCGCCTTGCAGGTGGGTCTGTAGCGACTGCACCAGACGCGACACCTCCTCGCGCTTAAGCAGGTGCGTGCAGTGCGCTACAAAGACGCTTTTGCGGTCCACGATCTCGTCACCGCGCGTCCATTCCTGCTGCTCTTCAGCACAAGGGACCGGATGGGCTTCCTCCTTCTCCTCCGTCTCCGCCTGACGGTCCAACAAAGCGACGAGGAACTCGTAGAGCACGACTTCGCCGTGAAAGAGATGCTGCAGAATGGCTTCTGTCTCCTCCAGCGCAATCCCCTCGCTTGCCAGGATGGACGGCTGCGTAGAGGGATAGGCCTGCGGGATCAACAAGGTCACTCGCATGCCCCTCCCAGCTTGCAACCGCGTGAAGGCCCCATCACGGACGAGAGCGCCAGGGTAGATAGCTTGCAACGCCTCCTCCTCCTCATCCCTCACGCTCCTCAATTCAAGTTCCCCCATCCATGCGACGCCTGCTACACCACCCACCGCGCAGATGGCAATCTACAAAATCCATTCCGGCCAAGATCGAGGCCCATGGCGCAGCCGGCGAGCTTCAGCAGTCTGTTGACTCGCCGGCCCTGCAAGCTCCGAACCGCGCGCGCCCATGGTCCACGCATCAGCAGCCGAGGGAGGTGGCCATGCGTGGACCGCGCTTCGAACAGACGGATATGCGGATGCAGCCTGCGCCGGCCGCTGCTATCGAGCTGATTGCAAGGGAGCCTGTGCGAATAGTCAAGGAGAGCATTGCCGTGTGCGACGGCGGCGGAGGACCGCTTGGACATCCAAAGATTTTCATCAACACGGACAAGCCGGGACCCGTTCCGTGCGGCTACTGCGGCCTGCAGTTTGCGCGAGAGCATCACTAGTGAAGGAGAGTGTAAGTCATGTATGTACATCTTCACAATCGCGCTCCAAGCGTGGGTCGCGCCACCGGCAGATTTGGCTTCTCGTACTCCTCCCACGGCAGCACCGGGCGCGCCTCAGGCAATACAGTCAGGCCGCCCTTGAACTCGGCTGCATCCTTGATCTCATGCCCAGACATGGTGCCGGACCCGTTGCTGGTCTTGGCTTGAAGATGCAGCGCAAAGGTGACGTGCTGTCGAACCTTTGCATAAAACTCCGCTAGGTCCGTCTGCTTCATCTCCTTGAGCAAGGCGGCATCGTGCGTCGGCTGCCAAAAGTCGTAGTAGCCGCTCGTGATTTGCCCCATGAAGCGGTTGGCCTCCTCCGAGAGCTCCTTTGGCTTCTCCAGCCGACGTGCAATCAGGCTGGCCACATGCATCTCCCATTCCTCGTTACTCATGTCTCGTAGCACTCCTTCCATATGTTGGAGGAAGGCTTCAATTCTCCCCTGCACGTAGTCCGTGTCCCTCTCGCTCTGGACCAGCACCAACAGGCCAATGGTCGACGCGCTTCGTATAGAGCCCGCGGAAACAATGTAGCCCAACTGCTCCTTGGCACGCAGCATGTCAAATGCTGGCTCCTGGAAGATCTGCGTGAGGAGGAGTACTTTGTTGCGGAGGACATCGTCACCAAGGTCACCACACTCTATGATGTAACTGATGCAGGAGTTGACTTCGGCAGCGTCAGCAAGCGTTCGGCGCCAGAATGAATGACCGTTTGGCATTTGCAAGCTCTTTGGCAAACCCGGTTCTGGGGGAGCAAGCGGCTGCGGAGATAATATTTTATCCACCAGGCTCGACAGCTCAAGAGCCTCCTGCTCGGAGAAAACACCATGCACCAGCGTTTCGACATGCATGCGTCCTAACACTTCCCTTGCATGCTCAATGACCGCCCCCTGGTCGATCTGCGAGACCTGTTGTAATTTTTCTTTCACAAGCCAGTACTTTTCCCTGTGGATATAGGATTGCCACTCCGTCACTTGGCGAAAGGGCATGGACATGTCCCAATTGCGATAGTCACGGGCAAGCTTGTCACGCAAGACTTCAAAGCGTTCGGGTTGGAAATCAAGATCTCGCATGGCTTCCAGTATCTTGGTGAGAAGAACCGGCATTTTGTCACTGAAGCCACTCAGCTGCAAGCGCAAAATACGGTGGTCGACGCGCAGTTCGTACTGGAGACCGCTTATTTCTGCATCATACGAGTACTCCACTAATGCATCCTCCACAAGTTCACAAAATAGTTTCGTCTTGACCGCACTCGCCGCAGTAGCCAGTGCGACTGGACTGCGCATCAGAATCATAACCTCGGCACGAGGGAGCCAGAACGTATCATCCTTTTTGTGCCATATCCTTTTGCTCGCATTGCGAAGTATGAGATGCGGTCCTAGCTGGCGGGTATCAACCAGTTTGCGATCCACATGAAACCGAGCAGGTATAAACTCGTTCTTATGAGGTAAATGAAGCCCCTTAATTTCCGGGCCGCTTTTCAATAGGCGCAAGAAGTCTTGGTCAAATTTCTCCGTCCTGTATTCGGTCCCGTACCACTTCTCTTTTTCAACCTTCTCATCGGGTGCTTGAAAGAGCTCTATTGCTGCAACATCAATCTTGCAGTTCTCAGGGACGAGGGAGGCAATCACGTCTTCGATTCCCGCGGGGTCGAATTTTCGAAAGACACTAGCAGCGTTAAGAAGCCATGCAAGAGGAAGTTCTTCGAGTCGCATGGTCTGCGAGAGTGTGGAAGTGTAACTCATCGGTGCGACCCTTTGCTTGAAACGAAAATTCACCTGCCCCATCTGCTGTAACTCGTCAAAGATCCATTTCTGAGGCCCGCTCAAACGCACGATGGCCATGTATCGAAAAATGGTAGCTGCAACTTCTTTGTAATGCTCTAAGCCCGACTCTGTGAGATCGATGTGCACTTTGAAGACCTCGCTGCCTCTCGAAATATGACTTGCGCCGCTACCTAGAGCGTTGGCCCAGCCGAGGTTTTTGAGGTACGAAAGCACGGACCCGGGTCCTTCGTGGCCAAGCAGATGGGTCATGTAGTGCGCTGGTAGACTCTCGAAAAGTAACTCTTGATCCGGAATGGGGAAGGTAAGCTCGATGTTTCGTGTCTCCATGACCGGCCGTGAAAACACCACTCGACCGAGTTGGTCCTCACCAAATGGCGAGGTCTCGGAGAAGTCAGGTGCGGCAATACGACGGTTGTCAATTTGGGAGAACATACCTTCGACCCACGACTGCAGCTCATCCAAACTCTCCCGACCTAGAACTACTAACTTCATGCGGTTGGCAGAGTACTGTCGGCCGTGGAAAGCAAGCAGCTCGTCTCGTACATCCAATCCTTTGGCTTTCGGTATTTCACCGAGTGTTTGCAGATTTCCCGTCCCAAATTTGTGGTAGGGATGGGAAGCATTTGACAGACTCTTCTCCAGCTGGTAAAATCTCCAGACATCGCTCTGTAGATTCTTCTTATTTTCTGAATCGACAGCGAGGATCTCGCGGTCCTTGCATTCCTCCAGAAATAGAGGCTCGATGAAGAACTGTGCAAACCGATCCAGTGCTCCATGCAGATATTCCTGGCCAACATCAAAGAAATAGTTGGTGTTTGTCAGGCCTGTGAAGGCATTGCTCCTCCCACTGTGGGAAGACAAGTATTGTGAATACTCGTTTTCCGTAGGGTACTTTTTGGTGCCCATGAAGAGCAGATGCTCGCAATAATGGGCCAGACCGGGAAGATCATCTGGATCCGACAGGTGCCCAGCATTCACATCCATGGCCGCCGAGGCCTTGTCTGTGTCGGCGTCGTGCACCAGCAATGCCTCCAGATCATTCGTCTGCAGTCGAACCACCCTGTACTGCCGGCTGTCGAGCTCTGGGCGCTCGACTCCCTCAAAGCCCTTTGTCATGATGCTTCGTATGGCGGTCAGCCTGAGCAGCTTGGTGAGTCGCAGCATTCATTACCCATCGTCATCCACGGTGTTTGTGTAATCTCGACGACGCGAATATGGCCTCGTCGGAGAATGTGAATGTGAAGGACTCCAAAAGCAAAGACCTTCCGCAGGCATATGAGGCTCTTGCTGCCCTGGAAGAGGAGTCTAGTGTCGCAGATGTAGCATTGCGTAGGGAGTGGGTACTTTGGTGTGCTAACGGCCAGTGAAGGAGCAGATCAGGCTCTACGAACCAATCTACGCCAAGAGGAGCGCCATCATCGCCGACCTCCCCAAGTTCTGGCCTAGAGTCATTGAGCAGGTGGGTTACGACATTGACCGGCACATCACAGAGATCGATGCGAGACTCCTGGATAGTTTGTTGGACTTCAAAGTGTCCCGCCACGACCCGACCGAGCCAAGGAACTTTACCATCACGTTGACATTTGAGTCGAATGAGTATCTTCAAGACACGGCCATCACCAAAGTTTTCTCCCTCAAGTCTGCCAAGGACCCCACGCTGCAAAGCACGAAGTCTAGCATCGCCTGGAAGCCAAACAACGACCTCACCGCAATTCAGCCCGGGGGTGCAAAGTCTTTCTTCCACTTCTTCGACTGGACGGGCGAGGAGAGGAAGAAGGAAATGACAGAGTATGAGGAACTTGCCATCACTCTGGTGGAGGATATTTGGCCCAATGCCATAAAGTACTACACGGAGTCGTTTGAGGAGGAGTCCGAGGAAGATGAGAATGCAGAAATTGATCTTGAGGCCGACGACGATGACGACGACGAGGAGTTGGAGGAGGAGGAGGAGGAAGATGAGAATCAGCCGCCTAGTAAGAAGCGAAAGAACGGCGTGTAGGATGGTAGGAAAAACTTATATTACAATGACCAAGATCAACAGAATGACGAGCGCCAGAATGAGGATGCCAATGCAGCAGCTGGAGGCCGTATCCTCGTTCTTCTTGATGACCCACTGCACGCGCTTCATGCCCCGCCTCAGCTTGTCCTGCGTGCGGTCGACGTTTTCATCAAAGTCGGTGAGGATGCCTGCCTGGTCCTCCAGTTCCTGGCCCATCGTGTGTGCTTGGTCGCGCAGCGTGACCACCGTCTTGGACACCGACTCCAATTGCCCGTCCTGCTCCGCCATCAAGCTCTGCTGCTGCTGCTGTTCAAAGGCAGCGTAGGCCGGGTCGTCGTGCGAGGGCTGCTGCTGCTGCATGCTTGAGACATCCACCACCCTGCGATCCATCTCCTCCTTGATATCCTCGATTTCGCCTTGGATCTCGCCTAGGAAGCGCCGTCGCTCGCTCACTTCGATGCGGTCGATGCCAAAGCTGGCCGGGTCCTGCTCTACGGCCTGTATGCTCTCCCCCAGATCCTCCAGATCGAAGCCTAACTCCCCGATCGCATTGTGCAGGTCGTCCATGGCGTGATGGACCTCGATGGACGAGGGCGCGGTGGAGCGGATGCGCAGGTAGGAGGAGAAGAGGGTGCGGATGTTTTGCAGCTGCGCCTGGACATCTTGGCGCGCCTGGTCAAAGGGATCGGAAGTAGGCTCATTCATGCTCCATCTCGACACCAGGCCAGCATCAAGATACTGATTCTACCTATGAACAAGACAGTTCAGTGTGCATCTATTGTATATACAAAGGGACTACGACCCGTCTGTTGATAGGTCGCGGATCTCCTTCCATGCCCGCGATGTCGTGTCTCGCATCCACATCCTCATGCTCTGCGTATCCTGCAGCCACCTGACACTCGCCTCGAGCTCCCTATTCCACAAGTCCTTCATCGTCTCTGCCATACCTGCCCGCCGCACCGTATACTTTGGCTGCTCCAAAGCCCTCTCTGGCGGGGTGACAAGGTCGTCCACCAGCAGCTCAATCTGGCGCAGGCCGCTGGAGACGCGCAGGGAGGTGGTCTGCAGCTGGGCCAGGCCAGTGTACGCAGTCGCAGCCGCCACCACCACGCCGCACACGAAGCCGTGGATGCGAGACATCTGCTGCTGCGGCTTTGGTAGTTGTTGATCCCAACCAATCCAATGCCACAGAACCCGGTGCATCGGCGGCTGGGGGTCAAGAGCTCCCATCGCCTGTCCATCCTGCGCAACCTGGCCACTTCGCTCATCGAGCACGAGTCGCTGACCACCACCTTTTCAAGGGCAAAAGAGGCACAGGGCGTGGTGGAGAAGCTCATCACCCTGGCCAAGCGGGGCTCGACAGCGGCCAGAGCGTCCGCCTCCAAACGCATCTACGCCCCGCGCGACACCATGACCAAGCTCTTCACCACGCTGGCAGAGAGGTACGCCGACCGCCCTGGTGGTTACACGCGTATCATGCGCATCGAGGCCCGGCCGGAGGACCAGGCGCCATCTGCGATTCTCGAACTGGTGGACGGACCCAAGGATATGAGATTCGCCATGACGGCGAGAACGCTTGCCAGGTGCCGGGTGGAGGAGAAGGAGCTCAATGAGATCACCCTTCGCAACGTGCAAAAGGTCACCCAGTTCAGGAGTAACGGGAAGCAAAAGCTGGACGAAACGGTACAGAGGCTGACTGCTCGCTTCGAGAAGCTGCACCCGTCTCAGGAGGTGGGGAAGGTTCAGCCCACGCGACCGAGGACGCGAGGCAGTGGAAACAGGTTTCGAGTCGGCAACCAGCGCATGTGGGATGGCATCATGTAGCTGTCAATGTGATGGCCCACGGGATAAGATGCAATGGACTTACTACACTACGCTAGACTATGTAAGAAAACTGCTTACCGTGGTCAGCGTGAGGAGTGCCATGGAAGAGATGACGCTGATGGAGCTGGCCCCATTGCTTTCAATTTGTGGAATTGGAGTGGCGGCCTTGACTGTAGTACCATTGACTGCAACTGATGCATTTGGGTGTGTGAATGGACGACTGGACACAGTCATGTTGTGAGATGTGTTGGAAGAGGTGTTGTGAGAGGTGTTGGAAGACATCGTTCCGTTGACACGGCCCTCAACACTGCCAGATGTGGTTGTATTCTTTTCCACTACTTCCAGAGCATCTACAGCGAGACAGGCAAACTTGAGCCCCACCCTGGCCGTATCAGCGGTGCCTTCTGGACATTGTTCCTGCAAGCATACAAGACTAGTCGCCATGGCGTCTTTACCGCAAAAGCATGTCGTGTCTTGCAAATCCTTACAACCTTGGGCGATCTTCACCTCCTCCAAGCAGTCGTTGATGCACTGTGGCATGTCGCTGTCCATGGCGTCACTCTGAACAAACAGATCTTGTGCAGTGATGCCGCTCAGGACACTTGCGATGAAAATAAGTTGGAATGGTTGCATCTTGTGAAGCTGTGTTGTGATTGTGATAAGTTTAGAGATGTCTGAAAGAGTGTTTTAAAGAGCGACAGTGATAGGATGGTGAGAATATGAGACGATGGGGCGGTGGCAACGCCATATATAAATAGACGAGTTTCAGGGCACTTGCATTTTCTAATCGGAATGCCACTGGTGATCACGTATTCGGATAGGCTCATCCTGCCTCCCTATAGAAGCGCAGCGCCCCATCAGCCCCAGTGGTGACAAATTCGTTTCGTTGCCCCGCACGTAACCAGGAAACATTCCAGAGCGCTCCATCGCTTTCACTCTGCGTGCTGACACATTCTTTCCGCTCGAGCGACCATATTTTGACTTTTCCATCAAACGATCCAGTAGCCAACAGCTCTCCAGATGCATTCCAGCCGACACTAAAGATCCACTTTGTATGTGATTTCATTTCTCCCACTTGCTCGCCTGCTTTCAGGTCGTACAAAGTAAGCACCGTGCTGTCTCCAGCTGCTGCCAGCAAGGATGATCCGGGGGAGAACTTGACGGATCGTATGGTCCGGTTGTGGCCTGATAGTGAATGAAGGAGCTTTCCTTTCGCCATACTGAAAATATACAGGCCTCCGTTGGCATGACCAGAAGCAACGTACTTTCCATCCGACGACCAATCCAATGTGACACCAAACACACCCTTGGTTTGGAACTCAGCCGTCCTACTTCGAGTCTGCGTGTCCCACACATTGACTCTTCCATCGTAGGTTGTCGCGGCCAGCTTCTTGCCGTCCGGTGAGAAAGCAATGGCCCATGCCTCGCCAGCCATTGTACTCTGATCATTGCCAATGGTCCCAATTTCTTCTAGCTCCTGCATGTCATACAGCATGACCTGTCCATCGAAGCCAGCCGATGCAGCAAGCTTCCCTTCCGCATCTGTGGCAATGTGATGGATGCCCAGCTTGTGATAGTGAAAGGTATGCACACGCTCGTGTGCGTCACTGTTGATGTCCCATACCTTCAATGCCACGTCTCCTGAGCCAGTCAGGACGTATTTTGAAGTGACTGCGCTCGCAAAGATGTCGCTAGGATGGGCGTCATCTTGGATATGCAATGCCAGGAATTGTCTCGACATGCTGATCCGGTGACAAACGCGATATGTATATTACTTTCTATTTACACAATGGACCACTCTTTCTTGACTTCCCCTACACAATGCATGCACAGCCTGTTGGCTCGTTTGGTCCTCCCGCACCCAGGGCACTTATTCAGCGCCGTCACGTCCTTCAGCGCTTTCCCTGCCAGCTGACGCGATCTCGTGCGTGAGTGTGTCGTCTTTTTCTTGGGCACGGCCATCAGTATGCCATTCCACCAGGCCAAGGAGGCAATGCCAGCCTCCAAGCGCACCTGAAAGTGACTCTGCCTCAGCAGACTCCAACATGCTGCGAATGGCGGTACTTTCCAGGTCACATGGCTCCATATCCTGGTCGTCTTCCATATTTTCCATGATATTTCCATATTCACAGATGGACGCCTGATCGTCGTGGTGGTGAGTGAGATTTGACACCTGACACCAAGGAGGACCACCACAACCGCCAACTGCAGCAATCCACAACGGGCGTTTGCCAACAATGCCATCTGTCGTGGTGCCACAGGGAAAGGTCGGGTTTGACTCTCTTCCCACCCAGATCGAGCGCAAGCTCTTGAAACGCGGTTTCCAGTTCAATATCATATGCGTTGGTAAGTATCTCTCCCAGGCGGATGCCCCGGTTGACGCGAATGAATGCAATTAACGGCCAGGTCAAACAGGATTGGGAAAGTCTACGCTGGTCAACACCATATTCGCCTCTCACTTGATTGATTCCAAGGGTAGATTGGCTGCCGACGAACGGATCCAAACCACCACAGAGATCCAGGCAGTTTCGCACATCATTGAAGAGAATGGCGTGAGGCTGAAGCTGAATATTGTGGACACGCCAGGGTATGGTGACCTTGTGAACAACGATCGTTGCTGGGACCCGATTATAAAGTACATCAAAGATCAGCATTCCTATTATCTGCGCAAGGAGCTCACGGCCAATCGGGAACGATACATCCAGGATACGCGTATTCACTGCTGCCTCTTTTTCATCCAGCCAAATGGACACGGTCTGCGTGAGACTGACGTCACTGTACTCAAGAAGCTATCGGACGTGGTCAACGTAGTGCCTGTGATTGCAAAGTCGGATTCCATGACACCAGACGAGCGAAGTGTATTCAAACAGAGAGTGAGCATTGTATATGCAAGACTAACGGCAGATTCGAGCCGAGTTCGACTTTCACAACCTGCGCATGTACCCGTATGAGAATGAAGAGTACGATGAGGAGGAGCGCGCGTTGAATTCACAGATTAAAGCAATCATTCCCTTTGCCATCGTGGGTAGTGAAAAGGAAAGCGTCATCAATGGGAAATCAGTTCGAGCAAGAGTGAATCGTTGGGGGTTGATCAATGTAGAGGACCCCAACCACTGCGAATTTGTGTATCTGCGAGATTTCCTCACGCGCACGCATCTTCAAGACCTCATTGATACCACCTCGCAGATTCACTACGAGGCCTTCAGATCCAAGCAGTTACTTGCCTTGAAGGAGAGTTCAACGATGGTCAGTTCCTCTCGACCTCTCTCTCCTGGCGGGGATCAGACACCGCGCATGGAGTATGGTCATCAGCGTCCAGGTTCAGGACGTACCCCGTTGGAGGCACCAATTCCCAATGGGTATTGATGTTGGCGTATACCGGACGGGCAAGAAAAAAAGTATCAGTAGAAGACAGTCCCTCTATTCTATTATTCTATTGCACACAGAACTCTTCCAAGGCTGCATACGCCACATCCAAGTCATCATTGACGATGAATTTCTCGTGAAAGCCAGGTTCATGCGCCATTTCTATTTCCTTTTTTGCTTGCTCCAAACGCTTCGTCATGCTCTCCGCAGTCTCGGTTCCACGTCCCTCGAGTCTCTGCTTGAGGATCTCCATGGACGGCGGCGCTATAAATACGAATCTTGCATTCAAGTCTCTCCTCTTCACTGATATGACTCCCTGCATATCAATGTCCAGCATGCAAGTCTTCCCTTTATCTGCGACTTCCTTGACTGCTTGTATCGAGGTGCCGTACATATTGCCCGAGAACTCAGCATGCTCAATGAAACGCTTCTGACGAATCAGATCAAGGAACTCCTCCCGCGAGACAAAATAGTAATGCACCCCGTTGTCTTCCCCCGTGCGAGGAGCCCGCGTGGTATGCGATATCGAGAACCCAAACGTGTCTTTGTGCATGTCAAAGAGGCGCTTTAGAAGAGTGGATTTGCCGCTTCCTGCCAATCAGCACTGCTGGAGTGGGAAGCCTACCTGATGGCCCCGAAATAACGATTGGCCTTTTCGGCACTGGCGCGTTAGTACTCGACTCACATGCCATTGCCATGAAGGAAGCTTTCCGAATAGCGAAAATGGTCGGTCGATGGGGTGGACCGCGGACCGAGCGATCGGGTTGTTTACCACTTTTATGAATTAAATGTATGTACACGCGATGCAAATATTCATGTTGGACTCAAACTCTCCCTCGTTTTGCATCCGGGTCGGGGCCATGTTGATTCAGAGTGGAAGCGGTTGTGTCTTTGAGAGCTTCTCTCGGTTTTCTAAGTCAGCCTGATCTCACATTCTCATACCCGTCCACGGCGTCGATGGGCCTTTTCACCGTCGATGGCGCCTTGTAGTTTGCTATGGGTTGACGTAGAACAGGAGGCATCCCCACGAGCCTTTGTGGAGTAACGCCATTGAGGGTCACGGAACGAGCTGCTTCAGTCTGCCGTCTGGTAATAGGCGTGGATCTGTCGGGATTCACATTGGCTGATCGACCAATGAAAGGTGACAGGCGGGATGCATCATAATGTGCTTCAGGTGGCAGTGGAGCGTTGTTTTGCACATCAGCTGCTATCTTGGCAGAGTAAAAGGCGGCTGGCACATTCTTTTCGTCGACTGCATTTGTCGAAGAGAGTATATTATCTTGCGCACCCCTGAATTTGGATGCTTGCCCCTGCTTCATATACCTGAATGGTGATCCATCAAGCGCGGCAGATTCAGTAATTTCCTTCATACCGTCAGCACGTTCATCAAGGCTGCTATCTTGAGGGATGGGAAAGAAATCGACAAGGTCCAGATCATCACCCCCATAATTATCCGATCCTCGAAAATCTCCAGAGTCATCAGTCGCAGCTCGGTGTTCTCTATTGTCTTCCACCCCTCTATTCGCATGATCTGCCTCATTTGGGTTAGCACCGTTGCGTACCGTTATACTCTCTGCAGGTGTTTGCAGACGATATTCTGGGCCCCTGTAAAGTCTGTCTGCATTGAAAGAACTGTTTTCCTTTTTGACTCTGTGGACCTGCTGGAGGTATTGCTTATCATAAAGGCAGTTCCCCAGTACGTTTCCGAACTGGCGAAGAGCGCGCTTCATAGCATCTGATACACCTTCTTTTTTCGCTTTCTCAAATGCCTTTGCTTTTGATTGGCAATTATCTATGCTCCCATATCCGTAGTCTTCTCGAAAGACGCCGTTTTGTAATGTAATTCGAACATGTACAGTAATACCAACATTGTACCGCCCACTTTCTTTGTTATGGTCGACAAAGTCAACGTTGTCGCGTATGATTTGAGTGCTCCACCTATGGAAACCAAATACTTCATTTGCAATGTTGAATGCTTTGCCTGCTTCCAAGTAAGATACTTGCCCACCTCCTTGCGGCCGGTTTGAAATATACTCAGGGCCAAGCTGCTTATCTAAGTTGACCTGTAGCGCTGCTATCTCTGAAGCCGTGAATGAATCCACCTTGCCTACATACTGTTCAGAGGGAGGTTTGTCCATGTTGGCTTAGCTGTTCGGCTGCTCCTTTGCACCAAACACTTTTATGTCATTTCAGTGGTTGACGTTGATCTCAAACATCATTACTGTCGTGGCAACACGATTGGCCAGACGCGCTACGCGACGAGTCGTGATTATGTCAACAAGATATAATTGGCCGGAGGAACTCAAAGCTCGTCCACGATGCGGTCTGGAATGCACCATCTTGAAGCGCCGCTACACATGGTCACCTAGTGAGCCTACTGATGGTCACGAAGTGGTCATGGTCGCTATCAGCCTGTCCAACTTCGAAGAGGCCGTACAAGCGTTGGGACGCAACCTGGCCTCTGCTGCGTGAACTTCATCGTGCCCCGTACTTAGATACTAGCATTACGCCAAGGTGGCTACTGTGTGAAAGCTCTCGCTCGTGCTTTCAAAACATCATCGCAGTTCCTGCGTTTGACAATTTTCTCCACGTTCTCGTTGCGCAACTTCTCCACGTCAAGCATCCTTGATGGGATACAATCCGCAGATCAACAAACCTCATGACTAGTTCCGCTCGAAATGCCGGAACAAGCAGTAGATTTGAATGACAATTCCAAGAGTGGCGATCGGCCGAAGCTTAAGCGGCAGCAGACTGTGGACATTCTCTTCACACTAAAGCATGTCTTCGGTTTCGACAGATTTAGAGGTGTTCAAAAGGCGGCCATCGAGGCTGCGCTGTCTGGAAAGGACGTCTTTGTTGTTGCACCAACAGCAATGGGAAAGAGCCTGTGTTTTCAGCTTCCAGCGGTAGCAACTGAACATGGCCTTACGGTCGTGATCAGTCCTTTACTTGCTCTGATGAGCAGTCAATTACGTTATTTAAAAGAGAAAGGAATCAAGGTGGCTACATTGAACAGCAGCATGCATCATCAAGAGAAGATGACTGTATTTGACGAGATTCTACGTGGACATCCTCAGGTTCGATTACTATACGTCACACCTGAGCAATGTGCTGTTCACTCCTTTCGGGAGCGGTTAAGAAAAGTGTGCGAGCAGAAAGAACTCCACCGCTTTGTCATAGACGAATGCCATTGCATCTCTGAATGGGGCCACACGTTTCGCAAAGATTATCTCAAACTCTCCTATTTTCGACAAGAGTTTCCGAGCATACCAATAATGGCATTAACAGCTACTGCTACTGAAAAGGTGAGAAACGACGTGATTGAGAACCTAGGTCTTGGACCGCCTCCTAGGACTGCCCTTTTTATGTCATCCTACAATCGACCCAATCTTCATTACGAACTTCGCTTCAAGAACCGCCAAAGCGATCCTTACGATGAGATTAAGAGTTTTATTCGAGAGGTATATGAACGGCGTAAGAAAAGACTGCAAGTCGCACAGAAAGAAGATTTAGATACACCTTTTCAGTCCACCAGTGTCAGCGGGATCATATTTTGTCAGAGACGGCAGACGTGCGAAGATGTGGCGTCACGGTTGCGATCCGATGGCTATGGGGCTGTGCCATACCATGCTGGTCTCACCAGCCACGTACGAGAAACAGTACTACAAAAATGGGTACGTGAAGAAAAGGATTATAATATTGCGGTGGCTACGATTGCATTTGGGATGGGCGTTGACGCACCAAGTGTGCGCTTTATAGTGCATTGGGACCTCCCTAAATCACTAGAAGCATACTATCAAGAAACCGGTCGAGCCGGTCGAGACCAGAAAGTTAGTCGATGCATCCTATACTATGGCAGGGAAGATCGTGATCGCAGAAGGCTGTTGCTTCAGCAAGCACAAAATAAATCAAAAAAAGAAAGGTCATCAGATGCTGAGATGGAAGTGTTTGAAAGCTTGGTCAGGTATTGCGAGGACACGTCTGGGTGTCGTCATGCATTGCTTTGTCAACATTTTGGTGAAATGGAAAGGACGGAGTCGAGAGAAGACTTCTGCGATTACGCATGTGACTATTGCAAGGAACCCGAGAAGCTTATCAAAGAGAAGATGGAGATACTGACTGCAATAGACACCCCTCAAGCAGAAGAAGATGCTCCACCAATCGGCATACCTATCAAGTATGCGCCTAACGTCACTCATGTCCTGCAAGGACCGAAGCCAGCTATGGAGTGTCATGAAGATGGACCGACATCTAAGAAGCGCAAAACTAATCCACCAGAAAAGACGCCAGAAGCTTCAACATCGGCAGGGAAGAATCACAGTATTTCGCGAAAAGAAGGCTCACCTCAGTCTTCCCCTGCGTTGAATAGGTATCCAATCAGCAGCCTTGTACTCTATGCGGGAAGGAAGGTAAGAATCAAGCACGAACTTCGGGTCAGTACTCTTGCTAAAATGCTTGGATTACTCTACTCGCTGGTCCCTCCAAGTACGCGTGCCTTCAATATTCCAAGCGACACAAACAGCGAAGTATCATACGAAGAGTCCCAAAAGTTCTGGGATGCAATGTCCAGTCAGCCTGAAAGGTATTCTAAGAAGATCAACCGCGCCTTTGGATTAGCACAAGCTGCTGCAACACTAGAGAGGAGGATGGTAATGCAGTCGAAGACTCCAGTCTTTTATCTAAACACCGCGGCAGCCACCATTGACGAAATTAGGAAATGCATAAAGCAAACAGCGGGGGAGTCGAGTTTTGTGTGGGAGTGCATTAAAGCGGCGTTTAGGGATCAATAGAAGAATATATGACTTTGACTCAGAATATCCCCTTTTGGACCACAAATCTTTCCAATACAGCAATAGCTGCATAGACTCGGTTTTCGGCCTCTTCAAAGACCAGAGACTTAGGAGAGTAGAAGACTTCGTCGGAAACCTCTTCGGGCTTCCTGGGCAAGCAGTGCATGAACTTCCAATTTAAGTCGGCGCCACCGTCGTGAGCCAGATTCATGGTCACTTTGAATCCCTCAAATTGTTTCAGTCGTTGCGACTTCTCCGCCTCATGGCCCATCGATACCCTTTAATAAGCCTTTTGATTGTTAACGAGTTACCATGTATCTGTCACTATGATATGAGCGCCTTTGACGGCTTTCACTGGTTCATGGCCAGTCTCAATGACAACACCCGATTCGGCTGCAGCAGCACGGGCAAGTTCCAGCATCTCGGGGTCCATGGGAAACGATCTTGGTGTAGCAATAGCAACATCGATTCCCGACTTCGCACATGCCATAGCCAGGTCATTGAGCACGTTATTCGCATCCCCTACCCAAGCAAGACGAAGTCCTTTGGTTTTGCCAAACGCTTCTTTTATGGTCAACATATCTGCAATGACTTGAAGAGGGTGAAATGCCTCCGATAATGCATTTATGACCGGCACCGTAGACGCTTTGGCAAGACTGGCTATTTCTTCGTGAGCATCGACTCTAGCAACAATGCAAGAGACCATAGAAGAGATCACGCGTGAAGTGTCATAGAGTGACTCATTAACCTGTGATTAGTTTGGCGAGTGAGTAGATCATACACCCAGTTGTATGTCGTCTCTTCCCAGAAACATTGGATGACCTCCGAGATACTGTACCGCCGCCTCAGTCGAAACCCTTGTGCGAGTACTTCTCTTGGAGAAGAGTAGTGCTACAGTCTTGGATTTTAAAAGATTGTTGCGTTCAGATTGCTTTTGGTGCTTTATGGCTTGTTTTGCATCATGAGCATGACTCACCAAAGAGTCCAACTCCGAAGGCGACAAGTCGCCAATTGATAAGAAGTGTCTTGGAGCAAAAGGAGATGTGGACGGAGTAGACACTGTTGGTGCATGAGCAATGCCCCGGGCTGGTACATTGGTGCCATTGTTTTTCATTGCACCTTTGACGTTCAAGAAGGATCTTCGCATGTCGACTCGGAACGTCCCACAAAATCTGACAACCAGCAACCTCGCCTATTCCTTCCGGAAGTAGAAACCTAACTAAACCCCAACCGTCGTCACCCCCGCCCCAAATCCCCCGACCACCCACCCTACCTCCCAAACTGCGTCGACGATGAGTTCCGCGACTGTACGTGAGGAGGATGCGCAGAGGCAGGATGGAGATGACGAGAATGAAAATCGGAATTACGAGATAGGTAGCGGCGACGATCACTCGGACGATGAGCGAGATAATGTCACATCGACTCAGGAATCCGCGCCCTTGCTGAGACATGATGAAACGGAAGGAGACGTGGAGGCTGATTATGTGGAGACTGCGAGTACAAAGGATAACGGCAAGCGATACCGGAGAGCTACCATAATAGCAGCGTCTATCCTTTCTATCATGGCATTGGTCGTCTTAGTCGTTGCGTTCGTCACCCCTTCTGCGGCCAGAGAATACGCAAACCAGGCTACTTCCGTGGATCTGAAGTCTGTGAAGTTGGAGTCGTTCACCGATGACGGTTTAATAATGCGCATCTTTGCTACTACGCATATAGATCCGTCCAAGGTCACTAATGGATTTGTTCGAAATGTAGGAATCTTCGGAGCTTGGCTGGTTGGTTCAGTGTCTGTGACCATTCCGCAGATATTCTTGACGCTGCCAAAAATGCAAGATTCGCTCGTTGCCAATGCAAGCGTGCTCGACCCTGTACGAATATGTCTCAAAAAAGATATGGATCATCAAATTGACATGCTAAGCATAATCACTCCTGGGGATCTGGAAGTCATTAAAGGACTCGCATACCAATACGCCAACGGCAACATGGACTCACTACTTGTACGCGCAAATGCCGATGTGAATATCAAGAAAGGAATTCTTGGCTTTGGGAAAAGCAGTCTGCAACAGGATATCTTGCTGCAGAGTTCTATGGATGTCCCACACTTCAACATTTCTGGTTTCTCCTTCCATGATGTGAACGAAGGAGATGCCTCACGACTTGCGGCGTCTGCTAGAGCCGTAATCGAGAACCCATTCAACATTGAGCTGCAACTCCCAGAACTGAATTGGGCTCTCCGACTTCCAGGTTGCACAGGCAAGGAACGTCTGACGATTGCGTATGCCACTACATCTTCTGTTACAGTTCGTGCTAGGCAGCCTGCTGAAGTTACTGCTGAAGCAATAGTGAGCTCGTTGCCACAAGATTTCTTTTCTGTATGTCCAAAAGCCGATACATCGCCTATCGACGATTTCCTAAGATCTTACCTTGACGGGCGATCTGCAACAGTGTACGTCAGTGGTTCTGGCTCATCAACGCTCCCCAGCTGGATGTCTGATTTTCTCTCCGAATTGGAAGTTCCTGTCAGTGTTCCAGAGACACAGAGTGCTGGTGACCTCATTCGCGACTTCTCCTTGTCTAACGTTCAACTGCAGCTTCCAGGCCCGGTAGCAGCCCCAGGATCGGAGGATGCATTAGCTCTTATTAGCGCAACTATTGAGGCGAAAATTATGCTACCTAAAGAGGTGAATGTTTCGGTAGATCTCAACAAAATCAAAGCTCAGACGACACTCTCTTACAATTCGAAATACTTTGCAAATCTCCACGTTTACAACTGGACTTCAGCATCCTCTCATGTTGAAGCCGACGGATGCATTATGGTCAG
>JAABUO010003627.1_pt1 | contig 18367 bp, 26 predicted proteins | sample 5559291 | NCBI WGS metagenome assembly JAABUO01 (sample SAMN10711878, study PRJNA513372) | rock metagenome | isolation source: Antarctica rocks | place: Antarctica: Victoria Land, Finger Mt sud | reverse complement strand
CACTCCTTTAGCATGTGCAGCAGCTGAGTGGTTGTAGAACTCCACAAAACAAAAACCTCTGCCAGTGCCTGGGGCATCTTTGGACATCACGACCTCAACATCAACAACACCTGCAGTCATAGCACATGAGCTGAACTTCATAATTAGAGCTGATGATGGGTTACCAGCTCAAGGCAGGCATGTTGACAGCAAGCTGCGTGTATAATAGCTACCTTTCACATGCTCGTCTAACTTTGCATGGATCCTGTCTTTCATCATGTCCTTTGGGATGTTGCCCAGATACAACTTGTTCTTGGACTGCGAGGGCTGGAAGCGCAACTGTGGCAAAAGACAGAAACTGAAGCTGCTATTGAGGCTGCTTGGGGACAAGCTACTGACACGCTGGTGTGAAAGAACAAGCTGGACTGCACAGCCATTATGACTGGCTTCTACCTACCTTCATGTTTGGGAATGCTGGCATCTCAGTTTGATGCAGCTCTTGCATGGCTTTGTTTGCACCCTCCTTTGTCATGAACTTCACAAAACCATATCTGCAGCAAGACTGGAACTGCAGCATGACAGGGGGTTGAAGTGTGCAGCAAAGCTCAGCCATGCAATGCACTTACCCTCTATTCTGACCAGAGCTACCAGGCTCCTTCACAAGAGAGCATGAGTGTACCTGCATGTGGTGAGTGACCTCATAACAAAAAAGGGTCATGATGCAACAGCGTGAGCGGTCAGCAGACTCAGGACTTACAGGTCCCACTTTTGAAGAATATTCCTTGATCTGCTCCTCAGTGGCACCTCTGGGCACCCCACCCACAAAAACCTGCAACACGCAGTGATTGTGTGACTTGTGATTGCTGACAACATGGCCATGCAACATATAGCACAGCTTACCTCTGCACCATGAGGAGGTTCCTTCATGAAATCAGGCTCATCCAAACTGCAGAATTTTCAAACATGCCAGTCACACCAGGCTTAGTACTGCACACCAGGAGGTCCGCGCAGGAAAGCAATGCGTATGACTGCTCACCTTGCATGACCATTTGCAGACAGAACTGTTGCTCCATTTGCTAGTGCGCTGCCCTCTTCTGCTGAAGCAAGTGAGGCACTGACAGCAGCCTCCTGCAGCACTTTGCTTGATTAATACCTGTGACAAGCAACAAAATAAAACAGGCATAGAGGCTTACCTGTGAGGCTTCTGGAGCAGACTCGGTTGCTGCAGTCTCCGCTGGTGCATCCCTTGTACCAGCCAGAGGAGCTTTATCTGCTGCGTTAGCAGGTGCATCTAAGCTAGCCTCTGCCATCATACTGTCTGGCTGTGCATCGGCTGATGACTGAGCGGCATCCTGTGCGACAGCGTCGTGTGAACTTGCTTGTACAGGAGCCCCTTGTATGATGTTGGCCTTCTCGGTGTGAAGGCACAACGTGTAAGCAAAAGTACAGAGCCCGATCAGCCTTGCTGCAACTAGTCAGAGCGATGACACACACCTCTGCAATAGGGGTGGCCTCCATGTCAGCTAAACAGACTGCAGCAGATCTTGCGGATTGCAGACAAAAGCTTGACGGGCTTGTTTGCCTGTTCAGCTACAACGCATGCACCTAAAATGAGCTTTCAACAAGAACGGTGTGCAAAGTTGCAGAAGGCTGAGCGGCGACGAATGCAAATAAAACCAACGCACTTGGTTGAAGTGCGGCCTAATGTCGCTCAAAGGCACTTGAACTTAATGTCACGCACACCCCTCACCCTGCTGATGCTTGAAGCCGGTTCTTCTTCTTCCTAGTACTGCTCAAAATTTCGACTTCAAGCTCGAGCAGAATACAGACAGGTCGTTATCGAGCAATTCAACAATTCGCTGTATTATGAATGACAAGCTTGCTACAGCTTCTCAAGTGCACTCTGCGCGCTTGAGGCTTGTTGTCCGCGAGAGTCTGGTCACAATACGACGTGCTGCAGTCTGCTAGTATCCGATCAACTGTCCGGCCTTGGCGGTGACGGTGCACGTGCCACATGCACAGAACTCGAGATCAATCTCGCTGTGATTTTCAGGCGTACAAGTGAGAGTGCAGTATTGTGAAGTAGCACTGTCAGGGCTTGTCCGTAGAGTCTCACCCCCGATGACGTCCGGCAAAGAAGTGCCGCCAGCGAACACTCCGCTGAGCACTATCAACATGTCTAGCCCTTTGCCGCTGCAAGACTGGAATCAGGCTTTCATGCTGTCAACTCCGGTCAGACCAACTTCCAGGCACACACCAAGCAAAACCAACTGGAAATTAGGCACCGCGCAGGTTCGTGTGAGGCTGCACCCATACTCAGTGAATGATCCGTGCAGATAAAGAGCTAGACAGTAAGCCTTGGCAGTTTCCTGCAGCGTACTCCCCAGGCAAGAACGCCTGCCCCATTGAGGACGCCAACTTTGTCTACTAGGCGTGTGCAGCAAGGTATGCTGAACTTGCTCTGACCTGAAAGCCTGTACCTCACATACTGTTGTTGTCATGCCAAGCCGGCCAAGCACTGTCTCCTATGGCCAGAAACTACGTGACAAATGCTTGTGATCATGTGTCCTCTGCATGACAGCATCTTGTGCTGCAGGAGCTTCATTAGCCTCCACACCAGCCCAATGCGGCCAAAGAGTGATGCCCAAATCAAAGACCAGTGACTTGATTGCGCCATCTTTAGCAAATTTGCCAAATGCCCTCAATGCTGAGTACTGGCTGAAGAAAGTCCAGATTCAGGAGCAACTTGGCATGTATGAGGTGACTGAGGTCCTAGCATTGTCTGGCCTGGTGCAACATACTTCTCTTTGGTATGCACTCACCATGTGTGTTTCCGTTAACCCCCAGATGTGCAAAGCTGCAGGCAGCTGTGGATCTCTTTGAGCTTGCTGTGAAGCGAGATGTTAGACCAGCCACCACCATATCAAGGTCAGTCTGCAAGCCTGACTATACAGTGACATTGTGTGTTTGCTGTCTGTACAAGATCTGTTTGCCTTTGTCTGCAGGGCATACGGCGAGTTTTTGATCCGACACAATCTGCCACGACCTACAGGCATGACATGAGCTTTTGTAATTGCTGACACCTGTCTACAATTCTCAGCCTGTTCATGCTTGAGCAATGCAAATCTCATTTGGTTTTTCTGCAGGCACAAGCAACGCCACAGTGCCACTGACTGCCACAAGACGTACCCAAGGTAAGATACATTATACTGTTGGCAGTGAACACATGCGGAGGTACACAGAACAAGACAGATTCAAGAAGGATCTGTGAGCTGACATTGTCTTGACTGCTTGCAGTGCAGCTGCGGACATGTTTTGCAGATGAGGAGCAAGAGAACAGTGCTAGCCAGAATATCATCAGTCCCACAAAGTTCACGACCACAAAGGTATTCCCATGTGCTGTCAGCACAGCTGTGGTTGCTGCTCTATGACTATAAGCACCCTGCTGTGTGACATATATGCAGTGGCTGCTGCATCATCATGAACATCTGTGCCACGCAATGTTACTTCCAGGTGCTTGGAAGCCGTCATCTGCAGCATATGCCAGTGTGTTGGCTGCCTGCACTATCTGACTGAACTGTGCAGTGTAGTATGATTTGCAACTTAGCTTTTGCAAGTTTGATGCTGGTCTGTGCAGCCCAAGAAGAAGGGTCAGCCAGCACGCCGCCAATCACATGTGCACTTTCAGACTCCAGAGGCAAACGTGGTGTCAGAAGCTGCCGATCCATATCAGGATGAGCGCAACAACAGCAGCAAAGCTGGGTCTACCCCCTTTCAAGCCAAGTCCATGCGCAGAGTCTCATTTGCTGCTGCAGATCAGGCTGCTGACACCAGATCAGCAGCTGCAGAGGAGCCATCTGATTCTTCGCTGTCAGCCAGTACTTGTGACCTGGCCAAACGCTGGCTGGGCCACAGCAATGAGGAGTTGCAGTTTCCTCTTGACCAGTCTGCATCTGAAAGCCACCAGGTTGCTGCTGGTACCGATGGCCAAGTGGCTGCAGATGCAGCAGCTGATACCTTTGGCTCAGAAGCACAGCACACCGAGGAGAGTGACAACGATGAAAATAGCAGCATTGGCACAGTCTCTGTTGCAGCAGGCAGCACTCCTTACCTCAACAGGTCTGTGCTTTCAGCTGCTCTTCAAGCAGCTACCCCGTCAGACTCACTTCCAGACACTGTGGAGGGCAGTATGGACCGTGCCCAGGGTACTGATCTGAGCAGCATGATGGCAAGGCTGTTTTCCCCTGAGCCTGATGCACAAGATGAGGCTGCCGGACCCTCTGAAGATTATGACCAGGTCAGTGAGAAGCGATAGTCTTCTGACGGTACAAAATGGAGTGTGCTATGCGTCAGTTTGGCAAGGTAAATGCCTGTGGACTTCTCAGCTGCTCCATCTTCGGTCTGTCTCAAATTGCAGGTTGACAATGCAGACATGTTGATTGACCATGGAAGTGCAGAAGCCATTCTGCCATGCAGGTGAGCGCAGCGCCCTGCCTTGATGTTTGATGATTGTGAATGATTGTACAAGCCAATATATTGTCAAACATGGCTTTGCTGTGACAGCAGCTGTTACAGTCATCCAAGCATAGTAAGCATTGTGACTGGACTAGCATATCAGCGGTGAAGCACTTGACCAGAGGTTTGCACTAGGACTCTGTCTACCTGCTCTACATAGCTTTTGCTGTCCTTCTTTACATTGTGCATTACTGGGTGTTGCAGGCCTGGCAGTCTGCTGTCAAGCACTTTGAGTCCAGAGACAGGTGCAATTCATCTGACCCCTGCTGTGTTGCATGGGGCGACCATAGCAATACAAGGTGAGCCAGTCTCTTTTGCTCGAGGCTCCTCTGACAATCATCGTCTGACTGCAGAACACCTTGTGTGAAAGCTGTCTTCTTTTATGCCAGAGGCTGCATCATGCCATGGTCATTATGACTGCTCATTGGCTCCATCAGCATTATGTGCAGATGCTGTACGGGTGTGCTACAAAGCTGCACATCATGTCGTTGCTCCATTGAGATGTGAGCAGAACAGTGCCTCACCAAGCAGCAATACCCTTGCATTGACCCCCAAAGATGCATTGCATTTGCAAACTTGACACTGATGCAAGCAATTCTGTCCGCAACATTCAGGCAAGCATCACAATGTCATACACATGTTGTAGTAAAGGGCTCTGGTTTGATGACCAAGAGAACTATGGACAATGAGAACAAGTGCTGTTTGTAGGAGACGCTACTGTTGCCACATGCACACCTGGGGATAGCACAGGACTGTATGCCATTGACCCTGCAGCAGTGACCCCTCTCTGCCTTGATCTGGACAGCTTGCAGATCTCAGGCGCCTCTAGCAGACCCGCTGCTTTTACTCCAGCTAGCCCCACCAATGGAGTTGATGCGGCTGCCAGTCCTGAGGCCTCCATCCCCTTCAGCTTGCCTAGTGTGTTGAGCGCTGTTCAGGACACACCAGCTTTGCAAGGGGCCAGGATGGGCTGGAACAGAAGCGTGTTTGACACAACAGGTGTAAGATCAGCCATTTGCTCCTGTAACAGCTGCTTAAGCAGGCAAACCCTTTAAAGAGTTCTGCTATAATCTGCCATTGTTCTGCTAGAATCTGCCATTGATCTTTGATTGCCTTCACATTCTAGGGACGCTGACAGGACTAAGAAAATTCTCCCTCAATCCTGGAGCTTGTTGCAAATGCGGTATAGCATATTGCCTGCATGCTGTCTGGACGAATCAAGCACTATCATGCAACTTTCACCATATGCTTGCATCAGCATCATGTCTTGTGACAGCAGCATAGAAGCAACAGTCATAGACAGCTTGTATGTGGCCAGGTGATGCGATGAGTCCGGAGCTGCTAGGGTGGCACGAGAAACAAGGCTTGGACCAGACACCAGTCATGGGGCCAACACCAGGCTCTACACCTCCAGAAGCTGAGCCAGAGCAGCCAGCCCCTAGCTTTCAGTTTTTGAGGACACCAGCCTCTGTTGTGAAGAGCAAGCACGCTGCTGAGTCTTCTGCCCTGGGCAAGGCTGTCAGGGTCAAGACTCCTGCTAAGTACGCCCATTACAGCCATGATCACTCACTAGATCCTGAGCCTGGCTTGATATACTATAGTCTTGTGACTGATCATAGTTGGCACCGGTTTGCTGCACAATGCACAACAGTCCCTGAGGGAAAGCAAGATGAGAATTCCTGGCCTTTTCAGCTCCATCCCGTCATGCCTTTTGTGCCACCAATATGTTTTCTTGCTCCCCATGGGAACATGTGTTAGTAGGCTCAGCACCATTTTGATTGGCTTCGTAGGCTTCGCAGCAATGACTCTCTTTGCAGAAACTGCAAGAGGAATGTGGCATCTGCTGTTGCTGAGCAGCACATGGCTGCATTTTATTTTAGTTGAAGGGCCCTTACTGTTGTCCTCTTTGCACTGTTGTCCTCTTTGCAGCCGACCACGGGTGGGCAAGAGCGAGCTGAAGGGCCTTGTACGCAACAGCCCTCCAAGGAAAGCCCAGGACATGGGCAGCATTGCCCTGCTTAGTCCAGTCAGAGCTGATGGCCGCCTCACCAATCAGCTGGGGGCTGCTAAGGTATCATCAACCTTACTTGCTGGTCATTTCCCAAACACTCAACATACTCTCTGCATACTTGTATTCAGCTTTTCCTCGTTATACAGTTGTTTGCTATGGTCTCTTTTGAGAACTGTAATATTGTGCTTGCGTCTGCGCATTTGTAATTCTGTTGCAGGTGGTCACTCCAGTGCGCCGCTCAGCCCGCAAGTCTCTGGCCACACCCCTCATTGCCTCCATGCTGCGGGAGACGGAGTTTGCGTATGCCCCCAATGAGGCTCTCCCCCGACGCCGCCCTTCCATGTTTGAGTCACCAACGCCTTACACAGAGGATGCGACAGCATCTGTGCAAGATGATGATGACAATGCCAGCACACCCACTTCCATCACAGGTTGCCCAGCATTCATACATGAGTTGGATCTTGCCCGGGCAGCAAGTCAGGGAATGTTGCAAGCCGGATTTGCTGAAGTCCTTGTCTTTTGATGCTGCTGTCTTGTGGAGGCAAGTGTTGCTGCCAAGCACAATCACGTCATTCAGCACTGCTACAACACTCTGCAGCGCAATCAGTGTTGCAGGGGTCAGCCTGGCGGGGGAGCTGTCCATTCCAGCAGAGTCTCCACTCCTACAGGCAGAAGCATCAGCAGCCACCTACAGCAGCAGCAGGCTTTCTAGCCAGTCCTTGTCTCCTGTGCCTCAAACTCCCCCTGATGCCTCCACCTTGCTGGAAGCAGCTCTGTCACCAAACATGGCAGTTGACACCATGGCCTTCTATGGTGCTCTGCACCAGCTGCATGCTGAAAGCAGCCTCACTGCAGGTAGAGTGACCATCAAGTCTGCACTAACTACAGCAGCTCAAGCTTCTTTGGTAGTACCAAGGGTGTCCATGCTTGGCAGGGTACAGTTGCTTTGCAGCGACTTTGTAAATGTTTTGTCGATGTCACAGCTTGTGCCATAAGGTGCAGGTCATTCTGCCTGTCGTAGGAGACCACAACACAAACGCCCTGGAAGCCTTTTGTCTATCACGTGTCACTGCCTAGCAAGTGCTGCTGTGTTGGACCAGGAATTTGAAAGCAACTGCTTCAGCATCCCTTGGCGTCAGCCTGCCAGTTGTGCATTTTACGTAGGCAATGGTCTCATGACATTGGCTTGCTTTGGTGCAGGGGATGAAGAGGGGTCATTACAGGTTGGCACATACACAGAGGTGGAGGTGACCAATGCTGACACAGCAGCAGGGCTGGTTACCCCTCCACCAACAGCTCAGTCTAAGTTGTCACCGCAAGGGCCAACAACTAGAAGCCAAAGCGCCAGGAAGGTGAGCTGTGGTCAGCTCTTGGCTGCTTTCTCATTTTGCAATGACGTCGCTGCTTACACACCTGTGAGTTTTGTAATGTTTGCATCTACATCAGCTGCTCTGGGCAGCTGCACCAAGACAGCATGGCATCACAGCAGGTCAATGTTATGTGTAGAAGCACGGTGCCAGGAGCACATGCTGTTGCTCGCATGCTCAATGCATGGCAGCATTTGCAAAGGGCCACAGTGTGCAGTCATTTCATGATCATTGTTGATGACAGGGACTGCCTCTTCCTATTCCAGCAAGCACAGGACCGAGGCGCAGGCGAACAGTTGACAGTCCATCATTGAGCCCAACAGAAGTCAAGATCAGAGATGGACTGAGGAGGTCAGCCCGGCTGCAGAGAGAGTCTAAGAACTCTGCTCAATGACGGGCGCAACCATCATCACTCTGCAGGCAGATGTGTCAAATCAGCAGTGCTCAAGAACAGCAAGCACAAAATTAATACAGAATTACGATGAATGATGAAGCAGATTCCTAGTTTTGCACGCTTCGACTGGCACATCAACACATGCATGCACACTAGGTGCACGCAATTGCAAGTGCCTATGTGGTTTGCTGCCAAAGTTTGACCTGTCTGGACATGCTTGTTACCTTGAGGAGATTATGTAGCTTTAGAGCAAGCCTGCCATGACATGAGAGATGACACCTTGTATCTTTTGCTGCATCTTTACGTGTCTTCTTGGCCGCTTCCTGCACCTGCATGCCAGTTTCCAAAGAGTTACAATGTCTGCGACGTTTCATCTCCGTGTTCAGTACAAACGTACCAGCAATTGTATCTCTCTCCAGGCCGAATTTCACCGAGGACAGAGGTCTCTCTCTAAAACTGGTTCAACAGCGGTCAGCGACACGAAGCGGTTGTGCCTGCAAAATTAGCGGATCTGACGGAAGCACTTTTGTGACCGAGTTGGCGTCCATGGTGTGTCCAATATGCATTGGAGCTGCTCTATCGCAAACAATGCCCGCAGTAGTGGCTGCAGTTAGCGGCGCAACAGCTGCTAAATTGGCATACCAAAAAGCTGTAGTGATCAGGACCCCGCCAAAGACCTCAGTGCACACCCGAAGATGGACTGGGCAGCCAACTGTGGACAGGAGAAAGTAAAACTAAGCAGTGCCAGCAGTCCACTACTGTACTTACGCTCGATCGGCTCTGAAGTGTACCAGCCACGAGATAGAACAATGACCCTGCATAAATGCCATGCAGTGCGCAATCTGTACACTATATCATCCCAGTACATGATCAACGCATAGGATCAGAGAGTCGAGGTCCCTTACGCCTGTGCAGTCATGCCTGTGCTAGTTTAAGCTGGCAACGTTGCAGCACATTCAGCTTACCTTGCATGCCTCTACATTGTGTACCATGGTCTGTACCATGTGTTTGTGCTATCAACACTTATTGCTGTATGTATCTGAGACTGTTGGACGGCGATGCTTTAAAGGGAATGACAAATTCGTTATTCCCTATTGTAAACATTGGCACCTTCCTCATGGAGATGAGGTCAATGTTACGTCAGTGCTACATGCTACAATAATTGACTTACAGAACAGAGCAGTCGGGCAGAATGAAAAGCTTTGACTGTGCAACGTTAAATGCATCACTTGGCAAGCTTGCTTAGCACATGTTTTGTGTTTCATACAGCTGTTTCTTCCTGATCTCATGAGTCCAACCAGGGCCTCCATATGACAGAGGCATCAGTACAGCTGACAGCTCAGGGTGCATGCATTGACGACACAACCGTATTGTGTGTCTCGAGAAAGCATTGTGGGCGAGGTGCCTTTTGTGCTAAAGGGCAGACTGAACTCTGGATTGAGTCAGAATGCTACGGGGTTTTGGAAAATTTGTAGGGGCCATCCCACCCCGAGACGGGGACACAGGGGTGGCGAAATCCCGGCTGTAACAGCTCGCTCAGCTTTGGCGCAAAGCAGCACATCAGGATTGATCCGGCTTACCACTAGCGCCTGCTTGGACAGACAGCACACTCACTGTTCCCCCCTTAGGCAGCAACAAAAATGACAGAGGCTGCACAATTGACAGACGAGCAAGTGGCAGAGTTCAAAGAGGCATTTGCTTTGTTTGACAAAGATGGTGACGGTGAGTGTCTCAGCACGCCTAATCGGTCGTGGCAATCACATGAGCCATCTCTCTGCTGGGCAGTAGCTTTCACAACAGGCTCTGCTCATTATATCAACTTGTGATCCTGGTTCGAAGGCACCATCACAACCAAGGAGCTTGGCACAGTGCTGAGGTCTTTGGGTCAAAACCCCACAGAAGCTGAGTTACAAGATATGATCAACGAGGTGGATGCTGATGGTAATGGAACTATTGATTTCCCAGAGTTCCTCAACCTGATGGCCAGAAAGATGAAGGTGCAGTTTGCTGTCAACTAGATCGTGTTCAGACTCCGTCACTCAGCCTACCAGCGGTCGCTTTATCATGCACCGAACGCGGTCAGGTGCTCCATAGTCACATGTGAACTCGCGGCCTGTTCAAAATGGTCGTGCCCTGCAGGACTCCGACTCCGAGGAGGAGTTGCGCGAGGCTTTCAAGGTGTTTGACAAGGATGGTAACGGTTTCATCTCAGCAGCAGAGGTGAGAACTGGCCGTCTTGTGTGGGTTGCAAGAGGTGTCTGCACTCCAGAAATTAAGCCAAAATGTTGTTCTGCACCTGAGCTGCTGCCAGGAAGGCCATGGTACTTGCCTGAGCAGAAGTGGTACACATGCTGATTACCGCCTGTAACATGCAGTTGAGGCATGTCATGACCAACTTGGGTGAGAAGCTGACGGATGAGGAGGTAGACGAGATGATTCGAGAGGCAGATGTTGATGGTGATGGCCAGGTCAACTATGAGGAGTTTGTTAAAATGATGATGGCCAAGTAGGCGCCTGCAACATTTTGTTTGCAGCAGCATCAACCTCCAGGAGCAGCTCATGTCTGGCTGCAAGCTGTCTTGGATTATAGACTGTCATTGCAAAAAGGAGAATATGGCCGTATGATGTTGCCCGGCTGCACACCTATTGTGATGTTCCAGGCGTGCAGTAGCCTGCTGGTTGTTTGAAAGTGCCATGACACACATAGTCCGGCTGGCCTAACCTGTCTCATTTATGCAGCTGTCTTGCTTCTGAAGTCAAGTTTGTTACAATTGCTACTTCTGTATGATTTACTCAGCAATATGTAAAGAGCCACAGCCCTTGTCTCTTATGTATGATTAAGTTGGCACAGCACATCTGTTCAGCCGATGATTAGCAGCAGGTTGATGTATACGAGCAAGAGTTGCACATTGCACCAACTGCAAACTGTCATTCACCACTGATAATTTTTTGTGGCTCTGCATGTTGTGCCTTGGCCTTATTAGTTGATCGATGTAGGATCTGCAAACGCAAAGATGACGGTCGCATGTGTACACCCCTGAGTGTGTCAGCAAAATTCACCAAAGCAGCGTCTTGACACCAGCAACAAGGCAACAGGAGCATTTGTTGAGCTATAGTTATAGCATACATAGTCTGTCGGACAGAACAAGCTTAAACTGAATTGCTGCACATGAACTGCATCTATTCTATATGCCCAGAACCGAGGCATAGGCTGGAATCATTGTCTGCTCGTGCTGACTATACCAATTGTGAAACTTTCTTGCTCGGGCAGCAACCAGGAATGACAAGTCTTGCCGCCTGCGTTTTTGTCTCAGGAAAGCATCACTGGTTTCTATCACGTATGACACCTGCATCCGCCAAAACTTGAGTCAGTCATCTCTGATATTATCATTGCACAGTATTGAATCAAGAGCACCAGCAGGCTGATCACACTGCACCAAGGCAAGCTCCTCAGAAACATGCACAGTTCACAAGCGGGTTTGGGCACTGACCTTGGAGTTTTGGTTGTTCAGCTTGCACTCCAAGCCATTGACAAGCATGGTGTTGGACAAGGCCTCAGGCAGCTGCTCTTCAAGCTCTGCCAAGTGCTTTGTTGGCAAGGTGCGCAGCATGAAAGGCCTCCTTGGCTGCAAGCACAAATCAAGCCTCAGTGTGACTCTGCAGGAGGAACTCCTGCAGCATGGTCAGCATGGTTGCTGACCAGCTATATGAGGTCCCTTTACACCATTGCAGATTTGAAATGAGCACTTGTGGATTGCACATAGATGGACCTTTTGAAATTGCTGACGGTCTAAACAAAAATTGTTGCTGTGCATCAGTAAGTAAGCTTGCAATTGTGGACTAGTTACACCTGTCTTGCAGAGGCACACATGCACACGTGAGTGTAGGGCAGCCCTACAGTCAAAAGGACGACTGACACGTTTCAGGCATGTCCATTGTGAGAGGAAGCAAGTACAGACAGAGCATGAGCATCACCTTGCCAGCACTATCCCTCTCTGTTGTCTCAAGAGTGGCTGGGACATCAGTCAGACTGCTCAGGTACTCCGCAAACTGTGTCTCAACTATGCCTGCAAACATAGCATGGATTTGCTAGATGCACAAGCACACAGCATGACAATTGGCTTGCCTCCTTGGGGGTCAACCAAGCTGCTGCCAGGCGAAAGGGGACTGCAGCCGGTGCCTGTTTCAGCAGCAGACACTCCAAGCAGCCAAGCAAGTCATCTGGTCTGGTCTCTAATGATGCAAGTTTCTGAACAGCCTGAGAAAGCGGATGCCAGGGAAAACAGCGAAGTTTCCTCTACTCTCATGGCCTGGTGACAAGATAGTATGTGTATCAAAACAATATGCTCAATATGAAAAAGCACGCTTGTGCCAATGAACATAGCCACTGTGGTCATAATTTTTAGGTGATAGGGTTGTTGACTGGTACTCACTTGCAGGCACCTCAGTCTTGTCCGGGTCCAGCAGCTGCACATTGAGCTGGCCATCTGGCTGGCTCTGCAGCCTGAAGCAGTGGTCCTCATGCAGCACCACGTGGGTGTTGGCATGGTATACGGCGTCAGCAAAGGGCACAGAGCGGCTGCACTCATACTTGTACATGTCAAAGAGTTTGCAGGCGAGGGGGTCCTGCATGAGACCCTGGAAGGCCTTCATCACTTTGGCTATCAGCTTGTCCAGGGTGAACAGTACGTAGCTGTTGGTGCCTGCATCCATGACAACTCAATCAATCAATAAATCAATCAGTTTATCAATTAGTTAGTCAACCAATCAACCAATCAAACAAGTACAGCTGTTGGTGCCTGCACCCAACCGTGACACGGTCAGCTTGTGCAACATCAGCATGGAAACCCACAGCGAGACAAAGTGTTCAGCTGCAGGAACTGAGTAGTTGCAGGAGTCGGGTAATGGCATGCAAGCGCATGAAAAGTGCCTGCTGCGCGGAGCAAGTGAGCTGAGCAGTATTGCCTCTGCTTCTGCTTGAGAGATACCGTTGAAGCAGCAGTGCAATGCTGCCATGAACAAGACCAGGTCTGACACCCCTTCTGCTGACAAGTATGCATGGGCAGAAGTGCCCAAAATTGTAAAGGGCATAGGTGCCAACAAGTGTAAAGGGCATAGGTGCTGACAGTTGTAGAGGCACCAAAGCTCGGTGGGATGTGCATGACAAGCGGGTATGAAGTGATCTGATGGCAGGCAGAGCAGGGATTTGTGCATACCTAGCAGTTGCCTGCAGCTGTCTTCATACTGGCTGCTGTCCAGGCGGCCGTCCACCAGCTGCAGCGCCATCTGTATGAACTGGCTGTGTATGTGCTTGGCGGCCTCATCGTCCTGCACAGCCACCTCCCCACCGCCGGTCTCAATGTCATTGGGTCGAGCATAGGCTGGCTTGCAGCACTGCTGGCTGCACTTGTGTGCCTGGCGCAGCCTGCAGAGCACACGCCAAAGATGAGCTGGTCACCACATGCCAGAGATGAGCAGGTTCACTTAGTCACCACTCAGGCAGCACAGAACCTTGGCTAGTGCTCAAGCACACAGTATTTGGGATACACCCAACAAGCGTGACATGCATCAAAGGGTGGCACAGCTGCATGAGAACGTAAGCTGCAGATGCATCTGCACGCAAGCATGTGTCATGCAAGCATTGATACAGCTGGAAGAACAGCCAATGAAGCATGAAGCCGATGATGGTCACTGCTGCAGCACTGCTTTTGCTGCAGAAGAGTATGCCAGGCAAATGCAGCATTGCACCTCTCGTAAAGGCATTGATGGAGGCGGAAGAAGACATAGTAGCCGTCATGGCCATAGAAGACTCGGCCTCGCTCTGCACCATTGCCTGAGGTCTCAGCCTCGCCATCTTGCCTGGCAGCCGCAGAGTGGGTGTACACACCAGTCACAGGCTTGAAGCGTGCATACGCCTTGCTGACTGCACCTTCGCTGTCGCCTGTGTCCTCAGAGTTGGTCTCTGTTGCTTCTGTGACCATAGGCTGCAACGAAAGCAAGTTCAATGGGCTGAATGAAAGGCTCAACAAAGGGAAGCCCCTTCAAGTGATCTGGTCTGGAACTGGTCTCGAGCTGCAGGCAATCCAGTCAGAATCAAACATGAGGGCAGCCTGTTTTGAAACAGTTCCAAAAAGCTGGTGTCTGATGCTGTGCAGACACTGCACAGGCATTCAACATCTGCTACACCTCTAAGACAGGTATTCAGAAGAATTCCAATCAGCTGTCAAAATGTCGTATGAAGCAGTCCAAGCATCTGTGCTGAAGTGTGTCTTGTGAGCACACATTGCAAAGGGCAATCTGGCTTGACACATTTCAGCTGTTAGTCAAACAAGCATGTGAAAGCCCCGCAACACCAGCAAAGCAGCTATGCTCATTTCAACACCATGAGCTTTTGCAAAGACCTACACAGGAATATAGGCATAGAACTTAGGGAAAGCACATGCGCAATCAGTGACTCAATGCAGGAGGGACAGCCCTGGTGTATGCAGCACGTGGTGTGTATGTACAGGCGGCAGACCTGGTCCGACTTCTGAAGCACGTCATTGTCATCATCACTGTCTATGCCATCGGTCTCCACGTCACCAGCCTCTGTCTGGCTGATGGAACCAGGATGCTGCACCAGCAAGGCAACTTCATTCATGGCAATGGATGTGAACAATGGCAGCGCAAAAAGCAATCACAGTGATACTGCATCATGAAGTTGCTGCTGCTGGTGTGATGAGGATGGTGCGGTGATCAAGTGCAGGTGAGCAGTAGCACAGGCGTGTTGCTGACATTGTAAACAGGCTGGCCGTTAAACCTGGACATGACAGCATTTCTGTGCAGTCTGTCACTAATTGCACATATCAAGGAGCTGTGAATGATATTGTGTGATGTGATGCTACTGCAAATGCCTGACTGGGTAGCTGCAAGCCTCCTAACATATGCATGTTCAGGGTCATGATACAGTTGCCAGCATGAACAATCTAAATAGCTGCAAGCTTGTAGCTGCAGGCTTGCACACATGCAGCAACGCATTCATTCTTGTGTCCAGCATCATGCACAGAAGCTCGCACAGACAGAGCCTGCATGCTCACCGTATTGCGAGCAGGTGGGGAAGTTTTGCCAGCAGGCTTCATGTTGGCAGTGCGGGGGTCCTCAGGGTCAACAGGCACCCCAGACACAAACTCCCCATTGGCATCCACAGGCAGCTCCCCCTCATCCATCATGTTGGGAGCCTCTCCGCTGTCTGCATGGTCCAGCTTTGCCCAGCCCTCTGGAGTGGTGGTGTTCTCAGTCTGCATTGCACAAGTGTGTGGATTGGCCGCTTGAGCTGTGGTGTGCTGCAGGCCCTCATCGCATCAGCAGTTGGAGGTGACAGGTCTACAGAAGCTGAGTCTCAATTTTGAGGCTGCTGTGTGCGATGCATTTCAGAAGCTGCAGTAAGACATGGGCAAACAGCATCAAAGCTTTGTTCTGGCTTTGCAAAGCAAGAGGAACAGCTTAGCAGTATGGCTACAAGACAAGCTGTCCACCAAGCAATGTACAACTACAAGACGAGCTGTCCACCAGGCATGGAACAGCTACAAGGTGCCATGCTGCAAGATACACCTGACACAAACAGCCTAGTGGCCTTTGCATCAGCAGTTGCAAACAAAATGCTGGTGACTATATGTCTGGTGTCCCTTGCATGTGTTGGTCATCTAAAGTTGGTAAAACCTCAAGGGCCGTACCTTGTTTCTCTCAGAGTGGTCTTCAGCGGCTGGAACGACAGCCTTCTCCTGCTCAGGGGTGCGAGCTGGCAGGCCAAAGAGGTGCTCCACCAGGCCCGCCCACCAGTCCAGGGCCCTCTGGGCCAACTCCCCACTCATGGTCTTCTGCACTGTGTACTTGATGATCTTGTATACGTCATCATGCACCATTCTGCAGGCAGAGACACTGTCTGGCAGAGACACTGTCTGGCAGAGACACTGTCTGAGACACTGTCCGGCATACTCAATCTGCAAGGATCCAATGCTACGGAAGAAGGTCAGCGGTCACAGCCGTGCCGAGAAAGCTCATACTTAGTACCTGTCTTATTCATGCAGCACAGTGCAACTTACAGAACAACACAATGAACCCAAAGCAGGCTGGAGCATTAAAAAAATTACAGTGAGCCCACCAGATGCATGCTCTGGACAGTGAGCAAGTGTGACGCGAGTGCAGAAGTACTGCGAGGCTAGTGTGGGCTGTCGTGAAGCTATTACCTGTCCTTGTAGTCATAGGTGAGCTCTGCAGCTATGCGGGTGACATAGGGCGCAGCCACACTCAGGGTCAGCAGGTCTGCATCAGAGCTGCGCCTCTTCTCAGCCACCTCCTTGATCTCCTGCAGCAGGGACCATGCCAGCAGGTCATCACCAGCCTGATGATGATTGACAGTGATGACATCCAATGTAGCCTTGGTCTGTAGAGAGACCTTCCAAACCAGATGCACACAAAGTTTTGCTTCCATCTCAGCGATGTGCAACCTTACAAACGAGGTGGCACTAAGGCAAGACAACGATGCTTTAGGCTAGCTGTTGAACATCCAGAACAGAGGGAAGAAGCAACAGGTTGCAATTCAGACTTGCGACACAAAGCCTTGTGATCTGCAAGCTGATGTGGTGCAGACCTGGATCTTGGCCTACTGAAGTTACACATTTACATCATGATCTTGTGATTGGCCAAGCTGGTGGAGGTGCTGATTGAGGTACTGACCTGGATCATGGCTTTGTGGCCCAGCTGCTTCTTGTCAGTCTGCTTGAAGTAGAAGCTGCGGTGGTCCAGGGACTTGTGGTAGTTCTGCTGGAAGACTTTGGAGAAGAGGGGCTTCATGTCCTGCTTCACCTTGCGCCACTCCCCGTCCTTCTGTTGCAGCCGGCTCAGAACCACTGGGATGGCCACCCCTGGGTTCTTCTTCAGCAGGTCTACAATCTGGTGTCCTTGCTCACCTGCAGCAAACATACAAATCAGAGTTGCCGCATGTGTTGTTGAGGCAAGTGTTCCACACTGTCCTGTATGCATTGAGCCTTGCGTTGCTCCCTATCCATGTGTTTTAGCCTGGACAGCACCAGTTTGATAACCACCAGTTTGATGAGCACCTTTGGATTCTTCTTCAGCCAATCTACATGATCCACATCGCTCAAGCTCACCTGCAGAAGTGGAACGTTACGCACAATGGGTCTGTCCCACCCATGTTGCCTACCGTCCAACCCATGTTGCCTACTGTCTCACCCATGTTGCCTACTGTCTCACATATGTTGCCTACTGCCCCACCAATGTTGCCTACTGTCCCGCCCATGTTACCTATTGTCACGCCCAGTCTGCCTAGCGTGCGCACTAGATGGCAACTACTGCAATAGCCACTGACATCATGTCTTATCAAGTCCTTAGGATGACAAAAGAGGCCAAGCAAGGTGTCGGACTCTTTCCCCAGAAAGAGGCTGTGTAACAGAATGCTACTGCAAGTGCCTGTCACAACAGAGTGTTGGCAATAGGATCCAGCAATAATGGCTGACAACTAAACCTCTGGACACTCTATCATAGGAGACATGGTGGTCACATGAAATGATACCCACTTGGGACAGAGATCAGTGCTCACTGACATGCTGTGGAATCCAGACTTGCATTCACTTTGACCTCACCGAAATGCAGTGCACATTCATGCATGCATGCAGTGGGCGCCACTTCATTTTCCAGTGAAGCTGCCTCAAGCACCATAGATTGAACGCTTCCAGCCCAAAGCAACTTGACACAAGAGCCTAATAGCATGCACCTTTCAATTTGTGAACAGAGCAGCAGTGGACGCACAAATGTGTGTGCGCATGTAGAAGATCTCTAGCACAGGGCAGGGTTGTTTGTACAGAAGAGTGTACACGATGTTCTGAAACTTCTTGACAGAGCAGTTCCTGGATGCACAAGAGAGCTCAAGCGTACCATATATCTTTTGGACAGAGCGGTAGTGAACAGGACCCATGACGCCGTCTGGGATACGGAAGTTGGCACGCTCATCAGGCTCCAGTGCCAGCAGCTTCTCTGCCAAGGGCTGCAAGCGCTGAATGGTGGAAGCTCCGCACTCAATCACCATGTCCAGCTCAAAGCGGT
>JAABUO010003626.1_pt1 | contig 18373 bp, 13 predicted proteins | sample 5559291 | NCBI WGS metagenome assembly JAABUO01 (sample SAMN10711878, study PRJNA513372) | rock metagenome | isolation source: Antarctica rocks | place: Antarctica: Victoria Land, Finger Mt sud | reverse complement strand
GCGGGGTGCTGATTGTTGAAGACCGTGCGGACACGGAATACGACGGCGTTGACATCCTTATGAACGGGACCAAAGTGGCCGTCGTAGAGTATGATAGCCACACGAAAACGCTCCAGCTTCGTTACTAGGACACGGACGAGGACGACCCCACCGTCGTGAGGCTGGCCGTGCCGCCTGTGCGCGAAGCCGCCGAATGATTCCGTAATCAATTTACATGGGAGCGGTGACAATCAACCCAAGCCAGCGAGCCAAGGGCAAGAAGATTGGGGGACACAATGAGCAATAAGTCCGAAAAGATCGCGGCTCTGAACGACGCGCAGAGGCGGATGCTGAACGGCGTAGTCTCCTGGACTGCTGGTGTTGAGGCACTACCGCATGACCAGCAAGCGGAACTCCTGCGAAGGATGATCCGGTTCGACGATTTTAACGAAGACAACGACCCTTACGGAGAGCACGACTTCGGCGTGATCGAAATGGACGGCCAGAGGTACTTCTTCAAAATTGACTATTATGACCTGGAACTTACGGCGCACTCTCCCGATCCCGCCGAATCCGCGGTCACGCAGCGGGTAATCACTGTCATGCTGGCGGATGAGTATTGAGTTCAAAGCAACTCGCGAAAGTGAGACTACTTGACCTGACGAACATTCAGCCATGAAAACCTACCCTAGTTAGTGAACGGCTGAACATGGCCTCCGCAAGCCGCGTGAATGAAGCCACGTATCCTCTCGCGGCGGTCTTGGATGAATGCAGGCCATTGGTCAGAACTAAGCAGGGCAGCGTCAATCTGATGTGAAGCAAGGATTTCATCAAATAATGCCGCACCCATCTTGGCGCGGCTGTTCTTAATGTAAAGCGACGGCAAGTTGCCGCCAATGCTCTGATTGACGGCGGCGTTGATGAGCGTCTTGTTGATGATGGCATCCCCCCGCGAATCGGTCACGCCGAGCGTTGCCAAGGCTTTTGTCGGGAAAATGTGGTGGTGATCCTGCTTTGTCACCGCAGCGAGATGAGTGGACAGTTTGCCGCCCCCGCCGAAATCCTTTGCACCCTCACTGGAAAGCAAGCAAAGAACGCCCTTGTAAATCGCGTTGCGAATCGACGTTATCTCTTCCAGCGCATCAGCGCGGAAGTTGAAGGCGTGTATTATATCGGGCGTACTCCCTCCGTCAATCCAGTTCAAGACTTGCTCGAAGTCCTGTGCCGAAGTTGTCTCGGTCTTGCTGCTGTATCGCTGGCTGAACACGCTGCACCAATACCACTGGCGTACCTTCGGCCAGACCGCGCCGACATTGGCTTGACCTTTGACCTGGATGACGTGGGCGAAGATTGCTGCCAGCGGGATTATTAGTGTTGAGTACGGCAGGACACGCTTGGAAAGGATGCCTTGGTCGGCCATGAACTTGACCGCCTCCTGATAACCGCTTACGAGTACAGGCCACCACTTCTGGACAGTGGCCTTGCTCATCTTCATAAGATCGGCTTTGCGGCAGGTGACGGCGAACGTGCTGTTCAGTTTGGCTTGTTTTCGGTCAAGGGAAGCCAGCAGGGAAAGCCCCTGAAGGAAATATGTTCCTGAAATGTCCTGCATTGGAAATGACGGGCGAAGCTGCCCATGGGTCGTTTCCCATTCCTTGTTAAGCTGGAAGCCTTCCGACCACAAGATCGCGGTGCAGAGGTCGAACACGTCCAGGGCGACGCCTGTGCTGTTGACCTTCTCAAAGATATGGCAGATCGCGTCCAGCGGCATGGATGCGCCCAGTTCGATGACGGGAAACTGGTAGGTGTGGATGGCTTCTAGCCACGGCCCGACCAAACGGTCCCAGTCCACTTCAAGTGCGTCCAGCTTCTCAATGTCATTGTGGGCGAGGGGCCTTAGATAATCCCGTTTCCACTTCCCAAGCGGAACTTTATCCATCGAGAGGTACAGCGGCATCGCGCCTTCGGCGATTTCTTGAGCCTGAGTTGTAATTTCATAGAGGGGCTTGAGCGACTCGTAACGGACGCGCTTGGAATTCTTCTCCTCGCTGACGTAAAATAGCGCCGTGTCCAAGATGGCGTCTGTGGGCGGCGGGTCGGAAAGCAGATACTTCACATCCAGGTAGAAGTGGAACGTGCGGTCTTTTACCCGAACGCCTTGGGAACGAAAGAGCGCCTGGTAGAGACTCGTCAGCCGCTGCTGCCCATCGAGAACCATCATCGCGGGTTTAGCGGGAGCAGGCGGCAGTGGCCCCGCACCCTCAAATGCACGCAGCGCGAAGCTGTTGCCCAAGATCGGCATGGTCAGGAGACTGCCTGCGGGGTAACGGTAAGCGACAGACAGAATGAGTTCGCGTACCATGTCCGGTTCCCAAACCCAGGGCCGCTGAAAGTCAGGCAGGGCGGTTTTGTGCTTGTGGATGTCTAAGAGTACGTCACGCAGCATCTCGGCTTTCGGGGTGAAGATAGTACCGCCGCTGGGAAGGTGGGTCATGCGCTTTTAATTTCCGATCTTCTACTTTTATAGATTGCCCTGAGATGGCCTTGATCTACGGTCCAGGAATTCGCGTTGTTGTTCGTTTAGCGTTTGCTCCCACTCGTTCATCTGCTGGTAAAACGGCTCCCATCCCTCGGATGGGGGAAGACGGAGCAGTGTCTCCGAGACGTGAAACCCTTCCTCTCGCTCGCCAATGGCGGCGTAAATGCCGCCGAGATGAAACGCCGCTCCTGCGCTGATGTGCATGAACGCCTCTTGAAGCGACCCACTGAGGCCGTTGATTAGTGCGGTTCTGTGCAAGGCTCGCAGGACTGCATCGGCGACATTGTAAGCGGCTTTTGTGCTACACCCCGCTTCATCCGCGATCTGGTTCATATCAACAAAACTGCCATAGACCATGCCGCCTCCTACTTTGCCACCTTACTCGCCGACATCCGCGTCTTCCCCGCCGCGTCCCATGCGGTACTTGATGTCGTCGTTGATGATGAAGTCGGTCTCCTCGTCGGTGAAGCCGTAATGCTTTGCCAGAACACGCCCGGCTTAGTTGCTCATGGCTGCAATGATTGCTCGCCAATCAAACACAAAGCCAATTCCCGGATGAAAATAATTCCCGCCGGGCCGGCGAACCAGCAGGCTGAACTTGTTCCACAGCTTAGGCTCGTCTCGGATGTAACTTGATTTGCCTCCGCTGGGAGGGGCTGCAGGCATTACCCCTTCCTGTTGCAGCTTGATGTCAAGTGCCATGAAGAAGTCTTTGCTCCTTAATTTATTTGCCGACAACAGCGTTCTTTGGCAATCTTCAACCCAAAAGATTAACTCCAAATGCTTGCCAGTCGTAAGAAGTCGGTTGCACAAGCTCTGCATAAAGACTAAACTATTTGGCTGGTAAGTTCTGCCTAAGCGCAGCAAATCGTAGCCCGCAGTAGTCAAGTTTCCATCCGACGAAATCAGACCCAAATGCCGAAAGCTTATTTGGGCATTGGCTTCTTCCGGCCTTCCACTGCGCCCTGGACTGATACGGCGCAGCGAGCCGTTCCAAGTTCTTGCTTGGCCAGCAGACATGAATCGGCTCCAAAAACTGCTATAAGCACTGCTGAAGTTGGGAGTGTCCTGAGCATCAACAATACGCAAAAGCGCGTAGATGTCAAACTGCGACAAATCCCGCCAGTAGGCCCAGAAAACCTTTCCGCTTCTACCACTTGGCGGCGGTGGTGGATTTTGGCGTGAGCGCAGAGGAATTTGCACGGATAAGTCTGCTGGGTTCTGGTCGTACTGGAATAGGGCAACAGGCAAGGCTTGTGCATAGCTCTCGTTCAAAGTGTCTTGAAGGTATTCACCGATCCTGCCCCCGTCACGGTCTAGCGCAGGAACGATTAGCGCCGCATACTCAAACATACGCAAGTAAGTTATCGCTTGCCCCAACCCCGTCACATACTCGCGCTTAGACTGCCCAGCGGGCTTGAACTCAAGAGCCAAAGAAGCGCCGGTAGTTGGGTCCTCAAAAGTCTATCAGGTCGCGGCCAATCCAAGACCCCTGGCGAGAGCGTTGTAGTTGGAGTCAAGCGCGGTGTTGCCCAGCTTGCAATTCCTTGTCTCAGTTCATTTAGCAAAAACCCGCCTGCGGCATGAGCCTGTTGATCGTGTACATATCCCATCAATCTGTCTCCTCTTGATTAAAACTCGTCTTGACCATCTGCGTGTAAAGTAATTCAATATCGTCCCATACTGGCTCTAAGCCCAGATATTTGGCGAAAACCGCATCACTTTGGTCCGTAACTGTGCGGCACCTAGCCAAGTTGTAGTTGCCAACGCGCTTCCCAGCGTTGAGTTTGAACGTGGTATTCTGTTGCATCAAACTCTCCAGATCATCGCTTAAGCACAACAACCGTTGCTTGTCTGTTTCGGTAATTTCTCGAAGATCAAAGGGAAAGCCTGCGAACATCCAGCGGGTAACATCAAAATCATCACCAATCATGCACCAGTAGCAGAACATGATTTTGCCGTTGAGGAACAAAAAAGCAATGTCTCTTGTGTCGTCGTCAGCAAAATAGACTTGTCCAAATTTCGTGTGCGGTATGAGTTGACCTGCCGCACTATAACAGGGCGGCATGACCCGGCAGAAGTTGAGCCAGTTGTAGGCACTTTGCTTGAAGTGCAGTGCCGAACTGCTTGCCGTCTTTTGCATGACATACTCTAATGTGATTTTTGACTGAACCCTGCGGCGCTCGAATGCAACTGCTATTCTGTGCGTGTTGATTTTAGGAACCAGCGTCTCGTAAAGTTGCGGCGCGAAAGCAATGTAGGACAAGTTTGCGAAGATGTGCGGGCGGGCTTGACTGAACCAGCGGTGAAGCACTGTTGTTTCAGAAATCATACTGGCCGCACACTTGCTTGCGATATGAATCGTGTTACGGACACGCACGTCCGCGCTGAAAAGAGCCGCAGGAATGTGTGCAAACGAGGAAAACCAATTTGCCTGGTAGTCTCGCCGCAGCATCGCACGTAGACTTGCAAAATCGCCTGAGAACGTCAAGCTTAACGGAACAATCATTCCAGTGCGCCCGGTGCTGTTAAGAAGCATCGCGGAACGCTCCATGACGTTGGCATAAATATCCGAAGCGTTGCTTGTCTCGTATCCTCTCAATGTATAGAGCGCTTTCATTTTGTGAGAGGCGACATACGGCGGATTGCCAATGATTATATTAAAGCCGCCTGCTTTTATCACTTTGTAAAACTCAACAAACCAATGAAACGGCTGCGTGGTATCCCGCCACGCTTTCTGGTTTGCAGAATTGAGTTTGGCGTATTGCTTTATTGCCATGTGGTCGTCGAGTTCGTTTCGAAGCGACCCTAATTCGGTTTGCAAATCGTCTTTCGCGTTGGTCAGACTGCCGCTGGGAAGTTCAAGTTGGGTCTGTAAGTCTTGAAAAGCTCTGAACTTGCGCTCGACGCTTCTGAGTCGCTGTTCGAAGACTTCCCATTTCCCGTCAAAATCCATTGCTTTTTGCTTATGGCCCGTGATTGCAAATAACACTTGCTCCTCGGTAGCATAGCCGACGAGCGTATTTCCTGCGCGGATATTGAAGTCAATGTCAGGCAGCGGCTCGATGCCGAAGTTGTCTTTCGTGGGATCGGGTTCCACCTGTGCGGCCAGCTTCAGGAACAAGCGCAGCTTGCAGATTTCGGTGGCTTCCTCCATGATGTCCACGCCGTACAGGTTGTTGACGATGATGGACTTGAACACGAAATAATCGCGGTTCGGGTGCTTGGCGACTTCTTTCAGGGTGTCGATGAGGTCGGCACCCTCCCACGTCGTCAGCGCGTCCAGCGCGAACTGCCGAATGTTCAGGTTGAGGGTGACAAAGTCGTTGATGTCCCGCACCGCGCCGCTCGAAAGTTTTTCTCGCACCGCGGTGCATCGCTCGCGGCGGGCGACGGTCTCGCGCCAGATTTCGGTGGGCAGGCCATATGGAGGCGGCGCGGGCTGGTTCCAGTCGCCGCGCCCCGCAACGCTGCCGACGCCCCGTGCGATGTTCTCAGGCAGCGGCAGGTCCGCGCCATGGCGGACGGCGGGATAAATGTAGGCATCCGGGTCGGCCGCCGGCAGTTCCCAGACCGTGTGCTCGCCCTCGAACGCGACGCGGCAGTCACGGCGGGCCTGGTCGAACAAAAACGGCAGGATCGTGTTCTTGCCGATGTATTCGGTGATGTCCTCTTTGGTATAATACGCCCCCATCTGCTTCTGGTTGATGTACTTCTCGAAGATGTAGCCCAGAACATCGGGGTTGATTTCTTTGCCGCTGCGAATGGGGCGCTCGTCCAGCGTCCAATCGAACTCCTGGAAGAACTGATACAGGCGCTCGAACGCTTCGTCGGGGATTGTGATTTTCTCGCCGTACCGCTCCTCAATTTGGTGCTTGGCAAAGAGGCCGCCGTTCAGGTAAGGCACACGGCCCAAAAGCGTTCTGATGGCGGGCGTGCGCTCGGCTTCGCGCTTCGCGAGGCCATCGAAGAAGAGCGGGCAAAGAAAATCCCGGTAGTAATGGCCGTGGCTGGCGTCCAGCTTGGATTTCAGGTAGTCTGTCTTGCCGTCCAAAAAGCCCTTGCCCTGAATAAAGTATAAGAACATCAAGCGGTTGATCATCACCGATGCATACCAGCGCTGGAACTCGGCGTCGGGAATGTGCGCGATGAACTTCAGGAACGCATCGTGCTCGACCTTAAAGCGGTCGTAAAACGTCTTTGTGACCTTCTCGCGGTCGAAGGCATCTTTGAGTTGGCGCACAACGCCCGTCAGCGTCAGGCTCTCTTCGGCAGAGAGCGGGAAGGCGATGTGGTCCAGCTTTTGCAGGAGGGCGTCGCCGCTCGCGCTGGCGTAGTAGGTCTGCTGGCGCAGCGCCGTCGTTCGGCCCGCTTCCCGCGAAAGCCATTGCCAAACCTGCGTCGTCTTCTTCGCGTCCGCGAAGATCAGCAAATGCTCCTGGGCCAGTTTAGACAGTTCCGTGTCAATCTTGCGCCGCAGCTCGTGCGCGGGAATTTTGCCTGCCGCATCGGGCGAACAAACGAAGATTTGGACGCCGCGCTGCTGGGCGACGCCCTGTAGATGGTACAAATGCCCGCCGACTTCAATGGGCAATGTCTGGTCAAACTTGTTCCATCCCAATTGGTTGAAGAGTTTTTTGAACTCGAACTGCTTCAAAAGCGGGCGGAGAATTGCAATGTCGTTGATCATGCGTACTTCCTTAAATGGCATCCTCTGCGTCGGCGGAATCCTCTGCGTCAGCGCTGGCCTGGTTCATGCGGGGCTGTTTGAGCAGGGGCGCGGCGACTAACGCGCACCTCTCATTGACGGTGACCGGTCCCATGCGCCGTAGTTTTTTGAGGGCACGCAGTTCAATCTGGCGAACACGCTCACGGGTGACGGCGAAACGCTGGCCGACCTCTTCCAGAGTGTGCATGAATCCATCATCAAACCCGTAACGCAGCCAGAGGACATCCCGCTCCCGCGGGGTCAGGTTGCCGAGAAAAACCTCAAGCTGCTCACGCCGCACTATATTCATGGCGGCCTCCGAGGGAGCCTGGTGATGGGTGCCGTTTATCATCAACGCGAAAGCCGACGGTGCCTCCTCCGTCTTCCATTCCTCCTCAACTGCGTCGTGTTCGGCACCATGCAGTTCGGCCACCAGCACATCCCATGACAGCATGGCCTCCCGAATGAAAAGAACGCGGGCGACTCTCTCAGGCGGCACCTGGTATTCTGCGGCCAGGCGCTTCGTGGTTTCAGACTCGAAAGGCATCCGTCCGAGTTGATGGGTGAGGTGATCTTCAGCGGCGGCATGGCGCTCCGAGAACTTCGGCAGCGCGTCCAAGATGTAGCGCGGAATCGGGATTGGTCCCTCTTCGCCCGCTAGAATCCGCTCCAGGGTTTTCAGAATGCGCGGCCACAAAAAGGTTTGAAAGCGCATCCCGCCGTCCGGGTCGAATCCAGGGGCCAAACGTATCATTTCCAAGTTAGCCGTCTGGACCAGGTCAAAGTAGTCATCGAGGGAACAACCGTGTTTGTCCGCCACGCGCCATGCAATCCGGGCGACCAGATGCAGATGAGCCGTGATCATCCGGTCTCGCGCCCGTGCGTCGCCGCTCCGCATGGCGCACGCAAGCGGATACTCTTGTTCCACTGTCATGCGCGGCTCGCGCAAAACGCGCTCCCACCAAAATTGAAGGCCCTTATCTAGTTCGGCCAGATTGTAAGCCCGCAGGCCGTCTCGCCCATGCCTGCCGCGCTGAAGAGGAGTGTGGTCATCCGCGAAGGCTGACTTCAAGCGGCGCACCACATCTGTCAGGGTGAGTCCTGCCTCTTCATTGCTGCCGAACATGATTTTTGCTAGGCGAGCGAGCAGTTCCGCCACCTTCGCGGCGCTGCCGATGCCGTGTTCGTACACGCGCATTGACTGCTCTCCCGCCTGCCGCTCGGCCCACTGCCAAACTTGCACCCTACGGGCCGCATCCGTAAAGACGATGACGTTGTGGTGGGCAGCGCGTTTCACCTGATCCTGAATGAGCCGCCGCGTTGTTTGATTTGGAACACGCCCATACTCATCGGGCGGACACAAGAAAACCTGCGCCCCACGCTTCTGAGCAATCCCCGTGAGACGGAAGGTGAGAGTCCGGGGGCTGGCGACCCCGATCTCAACAATAGTTACGGGAAGAGGCCGTGCACTTCGGTCCCAGCCCAGCACATCAATGAAGAGCGGGGCCAAATCACAAGAGCATAGCAGTTCTGCGGGTCGCGATGTCATAGGACTTGCAGTTCAGGAGCATTTAAGGCGCGGCCAGGCCCATTGAGCAGATAATCCGCGCCTCCTGCGGTTGGTTCGTTTCCGTGACCACGCACAGGCGACCGTCTTGGCGCAAAGTCAGCACAAGCTGGACCAGAAGTTCGTCAGAGGCCCCGCTCCGCAGATGCGCGTTCAGCGAGTCCGTTGCCGCTTGCAGCAGCGGGAACCGGTAGATGTCTTCAATGGCTTTATGCAGTTCACGGGAGTCAAACAAGGTCCCTGCGACTTCACCTGCGTACCTCTGAAGCCGCTCATAGGTACGGAACCGTGCCCCCGACGGTCGGCCCAGTTGCCCGCCGATGCCCTTTTCGTCTTTGATGATCTGCTCGACGCCTTTGTTCACAAGTGCGTGGTGGTTGGCCTGACGCGGCAGGGCAGGGGTGCTCGGTTCGCACTCCGCCGCCCGCAGGATCGTGTACTGGGACTGCGTGACTGCTTGTCCCTGCGAGTCCACCCAGGCGAGGGCATCCGTACCGTCGCCGGTATGCATATAAACCAGTGCCCCGTTTGGCTCGTTCGGCGATGGGATATGGGATTTTGTGGCATAGACCACCGACGGCAGGGTTTCCACCGTCTTCCGCAGGCTGGGGTTATTTTTGACGGCGTTGTTCCAGATTGCGAGCGCGTAGGAAGCCAAGTCAATCTCCGTGTCGGGATCGCCGTTCAGGTCCGCCGACTCGTCGTACAGCCCGCGCAGCCAGCCCTGGCTTTGGTCATCCTCAAAGAACGCCTCATCCGAGCCGACCACTTCTTGGTTCTCTTTGAGGCGGTGCTGCACCCGCTCGCGCAGCCGAATAATCTTCTCGACGCCCTCAGCAGGCAAAAACGAGCAGCAGAGGACTTCCTCGGCCTTTTGGCCGATGCGGTCCACGCGCCCCGCCCGCTGGATCAGGCGGATGATTGCCCACGGCAGATCATAGTTGACGATGACGAAGCAGTCCTGAAGATTCTGCCCTTCACTGAGAACATCCGTCGCGATGAGGACACGCAGTTCTTGGTCACGGGTGATCTCGCGGCGGCGATTGTTGCTTTCCGGGGAGAAGCGTGACGCCAGCAGATACGGATCGGAAGATTGGCCTGTGGCAACAGCGATCTTTGTAATGCCGCGCTCCCGCAGTTCCCGTTCCAAATAAGCGGCGGTGTCGGCAAATTGCGTGAACACGAGCACTTTGTCATTGGGCCGCTGCCGTGCCAGAAGGTCACGGAGCGCACCCAACTTGGCGTCTTTGCCCGCTTCCCAGTCATTGCATCGTGCCAGCACCTGAAACAGCGCGTGTGCGTCTTCCCGCAAGTCCTGTGCCAGCGCCTTGCGAAACAGCCTAGACGGAAGCCAGGCTTTGAACCGCTTCTTCTGCTCTGTGGCGTAAAGTTGATACACCGCCGCCGCCCGCTGCTGAAAGCCCGCCTCCGTCCGAATGCTGCTGACAGGCGCAGTGTCGCCGTGCGGCGAAGCGCCGCTGGGTGCATCCTCGTCCTCAAAATCCTGCGGAGTGTCGGCGGCGTCGTCGTCCGCTGTGCGCGTGTCCAAAAGCGCGGCATCCTGCGGACCGATAGGAAGAGGAAGCCCGTGCTCAAGCGCGTGGAGGAAGACATAATTGCGGAGAATGTGACGCTCCACCGATAGAATGAATGCTTCGCCGCTCGACTCCAGGCGCTTGAACAGGTTAGTGCGGCAAAATCCCATCAGCCGCTTGCCCGCTCGCCCGAGGTCTTTGAGCGCCGCCGCTTCCGCCGTTGTCGGCGGCTTGCCGGGCGTCTGCGCCTCGTAGTTTCCTAGACCGTACCGGGGCAAGTGCAGGCCGTTGATGATGTCCACTACTTTGGAGGAAAAGAGGCTGGCGTACTGCGGGTCAATATCGAACTTGAGCGTCTTTGGAACGCGGACCGGGAAATAGTTGCGCGTTCCATCCGCGAATGTCAGATATTTCCGTTCCGTTTTGGGGTCCGTCTGGGCATAGTTCTCCAGAATGAATCCTCGCGTGCGGCGCACCATGTACAGCCGCATGAGTTCGCGCCAATCTTCGGCGTAGTCGCTTTTCTCGAAGGCAGCCAGCGAGCGGGGCGAGCATTGGTACTTCATGTTGAAGACAACGTCCCCGGTATCACGCAGAAGACGTTCGGGCCGTATCCCCAGGTCCTTGTCTTCAGGAACAAACAGCCGAAGCTGGCTCGATAAGTCGAGAAATGTTTTGTTATACGGCGTGGCTGACAGCAGGATGCACCGACTGTCATTATGCTCAATGTACTCTCGGACCGCCTTGTAGGTCTTTCCCTCACGGTTGCGGAAATTGTGGCTCTCGTCCAGGATGACCAGTTTGTAGCGTTTCAAGTCCTTCAGCTTTGTGCGGGCCTTTGTCACCGACAGCACGGTCCCGCGCAGACCGTACTCCGTGCGGTAACGCTCCCACATCGGCACCAAGTTCTTCGGGCACAGAATGAGGGTCTCCATGCCGAATTCGTCCTCGAACATCCGCGCCAGTGCCGTTGCCATCAGGCTTTTGCCCAGGCCCACTACGTCACCGATCAGCACCCCGCCGCGCTTGTCTAGGTGCCGCGCTGCGATCTTGACTGCCGCTTCCTGAAACTCAAAGAGCGTGTTGCCAAACACTTTGGGGATGCGAAATGCCGCCAGCCCCGACCGCGCTTCTTGGGACAAATGGTACGCCATCTTGACGTAAATGTGATAGGGCGGAATGAGCGCCTCTCGTGCCCAGCTTTCCTCGATGATTTCCACGAGTTCCTGGGAGATGTCCACGCACCAGCGGTCTTCCCAGCGGGCATCAAACCAGGCAGCCAGCTTGCAGGCGGCGTCGTGGTCCACCACGTCTACGTTTAGCTCTCCTTGACCCGACAGTCCTGAAAACGTCAGGTTGCTGCTGCCGACATAGCCTGTGCGCGGGTTGTCGGGATCGGGACGAAACATGAGGTACAGCTTGGCATGGAGCGTGTGGCTGAGGAAAAGTTTGACGGTCAGCTTGCCGTCGGTGATCTGGCGGGCGAGCCGCCGCAATCCCGCTTCGTCCGCGTCGCTGGGGGTGCCGACCATAAGCTGCTGGCGGAACTCCCGTGCCAGTTCGCGCTTCTTTTCCAGCGCACGGGCGTTGTCCATCTCGTCGTCGGTGCCGACGCCCAGCGCCGCTTTCAGGTCATCCTGATCCGTCTTCTGCATCCCGACCAGTAGGCGGCAGCAGTGCCCCTCTCCGCCAGGCCATTCTTCAATGTGTTTATCCAGGTGCCGCCAGCCGCGCAAGTTGAAGTACCCGACGCAGAAGTCGGCCCGCTCAGAGTGCCCTAGCGTCTTCTGCAAAGCAGAAAGCAGGGGCGTTTCGATGTTGTCAAAGATTCGTGGCATGGTTACTTACTCAGAGGAAAATCTTGTTAGCGGAAGCGGTCTCACGAAACAAATTTTTCGTGCTAGGACGACTATATGTTCGCCTTTTCTCCGTCAAATCCTCCTGCCTGTTTGTTTGGCAGTATGCTATAGATGGGAAACGATTCCTCATGAACCATGCCGACGACAATCTCGACGTCAATCGGGTTTTGCGCGAACTGTTCCAGGCGCATGGCGTCGAGGCCATTCTGCAAGGGGAGTGGACTCAACTCCCAAAGAGCGGCATGAAGGCATCCGCTTCGATCATCCAGGAGATTACGCGACCGACATCCATCACTGCGGAACTGGAAGTTCGGTTTGAGTTCGCTCCTGGCCGCACCATCCTCGAAGCGTTCGCGGGGCTGGGCGCGACCAAAGAGGCCACGGTGCGCGATGCCTTCGGAAACTTCGTCACGAACTCATTTCATGTCCTCCTATCGGCTTTCCTCCGCTCCGAGGCTTCTCTCGGCGACGACGAACAGGTGTCTCAGGAAGAATGGCTCATCACTGAACTGATGAGGTACGGGCGGCTATTGAAGTCATCGGAGCGGGTCAGCGGGAAGGACTTGACGACGTTGCTGCTGAGATGGAAAAGGCAACTGTCACCGACCGCAATGGCCTGCCAGCCCGTAGAACCTTCGTCCTCGGGCGCAGCTTCCGAGAACGCCAGACCCAACAGTGAGGAGTAGGCCCCCGCCCGCGCCTTCTCCTCCGCGTACCAGGCCATCGGGACGGGCTCGATCTGCCTCTCCCATTCTTGCTGGAGGGATGGCAGGGACTCTAGGAAACCCGTGCGGTTGGCCTCCTCGCACCAGCGGCGCGTCAAAAGCCTAGCCCAGTTCCCTGAGAAGGATGTTTCGGTCGCTCCGTCTCCCACAGCACAGCGAAACCCCTGTAGAGGTTGGGCGGCGGAGCCTTCAGCAGGCCAGAAGGCATCTTCGTATTCCGCATCTGCGTTGCCCGCCTTCGGCAGCCAGAACGTCTGGGTGGTCACGCGCATGGCACGCCCTTTCTTACATCCAGGCATGGCCTGGGGAGGCGTTCCCTAGCGGAGGTTGCTGGGGCGGGTGCCGATGTCCAGGGCCTGGATGATCGCCACCATGTCGCTGTTCAGGACGAAGCCCTTCGCGCCCTCGGACAGATCGAGGTTGTGCTCCTACTGCGCGACGGAGCGCATAAAGGGCGTCAGTGGACTCGCGCCGTCCCAAAGCACGCGGGCGTACTCGTCCGGGAGAGCCGCGGGCGAGTCGGCAAATAGAATCGTGTTCGCGTTCGGGTTGTTTGACAGGTGCAGGTTGAAGAGAAGGACGGCCCCGTCGTTCGTCGCGAGTGACTTGAGCCTGTTCATGGATTCAGTAGGGCTGCCGTCTGTGGACTCGCCGTCGGTAATATGGATGACGACGGGGGGAAAGTTGTCATGGTTCAGGGTGATCCACGTGGTGAGCGTGTCGTAGGCGAGGCTCAGCGCCGCGCACATCGGTGTGCCGCCGCTCGCGGTGGGGTCGAACCAGATTGGGAATTTAATGGTTTGGTCTACCAACCCGCCCGCGCCGTCGTCCACCTTTTTAGTCCGCTGCTCGATCCGGGCGGGCGCGTTGGCAATGCCGCTGATCGGCACCAGGCCGCGGCCTGTGAGTTCCCCGCTGAAAGCTGGGCCAGTCTTGGCACCATAGCCGATGACGCCCACGTCATAGTAATCGCGCACGCCCTCGGACTTGGCGCACTTGATGACGAGGTTCTGCAGGAGGCGGTTGATGGCGTCCGCCACGCCTTGCGCCTTGGTCCTACCATTGATCTGGTCCTGCATTGAGCCTGACTGGTCAATGAGGAACAGGAAGCAAGAAGGTTTGCCTCGGCTGATTTTGGCGTTGTACGGCATAATAAAGAAGTCCTTTTGACGACAGGATATATCACCCGCCTTCGGCCACACGTCTCGCCGTTAGCAGGCTTTCGTTTCAATATAACCCTTTCGATATAACTTCCGAAAATCCTTCCGGGTTTCATGCCATCACTCGTGGAAGATTATGGTTCAGCATAAAGAATGCCTCCGGTAACAGTGCGCGGACAGCGCAATTTGGCATGAACCAAGACCGAGCCGCCTGCCTCAACTCGACCTGAGGTACAATAGCGTACATGACTATTGAGCCGCTTGCCGAAGACCTACGAGAAATCTCGGTTCGCCATATCATTGACGGCACGATGAACGCCACCCCGGAAGGCATCGCAATCATTGGTTGGCTGTGCGATTTCCATGCCACCGATCCTGCGATTGAAGAGGTGATCGGCACCTCGGACGGCTGGCTGATGGCCCGCCATGCGGGAGAAGTTGAGGCCGAGTTCTTGGAACCGCGTGACGGCTTCTATGCCCAGATCAGACTCGTCTGTATGAACTGCGGCCTGATCGATGTCCAGGCGGACGAAGTGGAAGGCATTGCGAGGAGTAAGGTCATTACGCCGTAATCCTACAAAGCCATTGCGCTGTAATCCTGCGCTGCCGTCCGGGAGACGCGCAACGCGGGTGGTTGGGCATGACCGCCCCGTGCAGGCTCGCCAGCGAAGCGAGGAAGGGCTTTACGTCGATCCTCGCTCTGGGGCTGTAGCACGGACGCTGTACCGGGCGCGTCTGGACGACGCTGTATCCCGTTCTGGACACCGTCTCCGTGATATGGAGGACGTGACGCGACTGCTCGCCTAGCCAATTCCAGGCCCGATGCCTACAGGTGGTGTTCCTACTTGCCAGAACGCTACGTCGGGAGTATAATGTGTTGCAGTAAAGACCTTGGAGAAAGTTGCCTGACACCGCGTCGGGTGTGTCCCCACAAGCGATGAAGTTCCCACCAGACATTACGCCCGGTCAGGAAGACCAGGCCCGCCAGGAGCAGGGCGGGATCGCACCCGACAGCGCCGCCGCCCGCATCCTGGAGAGCATCACCGATGCCTTCTTCGCTCTTGACCGCGAGTGGCGGTTTACCTACGTCAATGCTCAGGCCGAGCGCCTGCTCTTTCGCGCGCGTGCGGCCCTTCTGGGCAGGAACGTCTGGGAGGAGGTTTCCCGCTGCCGTCGGCTCTGCGTTCGAGCGAGAATACCGCCGCGCCGCTGAGGAGAGGGTCGCGGCAGTGTTCGAGGAGTTCTACCCGCCGCTCTCCGCCTGGTTCGAGGTTCGCGCCTTCCCGTCCCCCGAGGGCCTCTCGGTCTTCTTCCATGACATCACCGAACGAGTCGGTCGCACGCAACGCGAGCGGTTCCTGGCCGCCCTCGCGGAGCGGGTACGAAGGCTGAACGACCCCGACGACGTGATCGCGGACGCCGTGCGCTCGGTCGGCGAGTTCCTGGGCGTCTCGCGCTGCCTGTTCGCCGACATCGACATCGAGGCCGACACCTGTTCGGTCCCCCCTCACTACTGCGCTGACGCCTCGGTGGCGAGCATCGCGGGCGTGTTCCCCATCTCGGCGTTCGGCCCGTTCGTCGTGGCCGAGTACAAGGCGGGGCGCACAGCCGTGATAGACGACGTGCGTGCCGACAGGGTCAAAGCCCCCCCCGAGAGCCTCGCCGCGTATGAGGCCATCGGCGTCCGCGCCTATGTTGCTGCGCCCGTGCTGCACTCGGCCCGCCTCGTCTCTGCCCTCGCAGTTCACAGCGCCGAGCCAAGGCACTGGACGCCCGAGGAGATTACGCTCCTCCAAACCGTGGTGGAGCGGACCTGGCTGACCGTCGAGGTGACGCGCCAGAACCGTGTTCTGGTGCGCGTGGCCGAGGAACAGCGCGTCCGCGCGGAGCGGGAGGCGCTCCTCAACCGCATTGGGCAGGCGCTGCGCGGCTCACCCGACCCTGACCAGGTCCTGGAGACGGCGGTGCGGGAACTCTGCCTGGCGCTCTCGGCAGACCGCTGCTACTTCGCCGCCTACGACCAGGATGCCGACACTGCCACCGTCGCTCCCGAATGGCACCGCGATGGCCTACCCGACATCGGGGGCCAGTATCAGATGTCGCCCTTTGCCGTCAACCGTGATCCCGTCTACCAGGCGGGGCGAACCCAGGTGATCACGGACACGGCAGGGGACCCTGCGACTCAGGCGCTAGGTTTGCGGGCGCTGGTGCGGGTGCCGCTGGCGTCGGGGACCTCAATGACCGCACTCGCCGTAGCGATGTCGGACGGACCACGCGCGTGGACCGCCGAGGAGGTGTCCCTCACTGAGGCGGTGGCGACCCAGACACAAACGGCGCTGGAGGTGGTGCGGATGCAGCGGCGCGAACACCAGATCGCCCAGCAGCTTCAGGACGCCCTCCAGCCCGCCGTGCCCGAGCACGTCCCCGGACTGTCGGTGGGCAGGTTCACCAGGCCCGCCCTGGACGAGGCGCAGGTGGGCGGCGACTTCTACGACATCTTCCCCCTGGACAAGGAGCTATTCGCTGTCGTCATCGGGGACGTGTCGGGGAAGGGTCTGGCCGCCGCTCAGCAACTCGCTCTGATCCGCAACAGCCTGCGGACAACGCTGTACCTGTCCCGCGCTCCCGCCGAGGCTGCCAGTGCCCTGAACACGATTGTGACTTCGCACGACCTGCTCGTGGGCTTCGTCACCGCCTGGGTGGGCGTCTACGACGCGGCCACGGGCCAGGTGCGCTACTGCTCGTGCGGACACGAGCCTAGCCTGGTCCGTCGGGCTGGGGGTACGGTGGAGGTGACCGAGACGACGGGGCCGCCGCTGGGCATGAGCGAGGGCGCAGAATACGGTGAGAGGGCGGTCACGCTGTCGGCGGGCGATACGCTGCTCCTGTACACGGACGGCCTGAGCGAATCCGGTCCGAGCCGTCGCGAACTGCTGGGTACGGAGGGCCTGATGCGGCTGCTGGCGGGGCTGGAGGCGGCCATGGGCACGCAGGCGGAGGCCGACGCCTTGTTCCGTGACATCAGTGCCTACACGAACGGCCTGTTCCGGGACGACGTGGCCCTCCTGCTCCTGCGCCGAGAGTAGTCGCATACGGGTAGTCTTCCCCCGCGCTCTGTTGGGTATCAACCAGCAGCATAAATGTAGAAAGCGCCTTCAAGATTGGACCCGACCAAATGGCCTCCGTTCCACCGATTAACCCGAGCGACAACGATCCGCCCCGAAGTGGGTCCTTGCCTGACGCCGTGCCGCCTGGCCTCCGTCTCAGACATATATTCGCCCTCTTGGTATTGCAGTACCAACGCTCGCCTGAATGTTCGACCTCGTGCCCGTCATCCCCGCCAAGACCCCGCAAAGTCAGGCACTTACTGATCCCAGACGGCGGGCCAATGGATGCGGACGCACCCGCGCCAGGACTCTGAACTTGTGACTAGAACCAACGTGTATCACGGGCAGAAGCCTTTGCCCGTGATACGCTTGCTGAAGCTATGGAACAGACGCACCAAAAAGCCGCGCCTCCCGTCGTTCCTGTTCGAGGTGCTCGTTCTCCGGGCGTTCGACCGTTTCCCGACTATCGAGAGCGCCCTGGAAGTTGTCGCGCACTTCTTCTGGGCCTGTCCTGCCCTCCTGCGTGCCGCCCGCCCATTTCAACTGGTAATTGGTTCCGCGATAGCTTCGGGGATGCCGTTCCGGGATTGGATCAGCAAACTCTCCGCCACTGCCTGCGAATCCTCGTTCGCGTCAATATCAACCACCTTCCCCCACCGCATCCGAATGATGTGAACCCCGTGGTTCTGGTAGGGTGAACCATCGCTGTTGGTCGCCGTCGCTTCCCAGCGCATGATGATGACTGTGTCAGGGGCCATCCCTTTACCCACACGTCCTTGACGGAAAGGTGCAGGGTAGGCGACACACGACCGAGCCACTCGAACCAGCGGCGGAGTGCTTCACGGTCGTGCCGCACCCCGCCCATCGCGTGAGTCCCGCCGAACCGATGGCGGATGTTCGGGGCGCACTCAGCGAGCAACGTCTCATAACCGTGAGTGTTTACCCGTTCAAAGTTCCTTCGAGCAATCCTCTTGACGATGAAGTGATACATGGTTCTCCTCCGAGTTACTATTTCACAGATGATCCTCCCGTTTGAATTACGGGGAACCCAGTACATTACAAAAATCGGTAGTGGTACAGGTTTAGTTGTTTAAGATGATTTGGATGCGTCTGTTGTGCTGGTGCAAAAACAAAAGCAGGCAAATCTCGTGCATCACCTCGCACTTGGAGAATGAAAGTGTGCGCCGCACAAAC
>JAABUO010003624.1_pt1 | contig 18382 bp, 26 predicted proteins | sample 5559291 | NCBI WGS metagenome assembly JAABUO01 (sample SAMN10711878, study PRJNA513372) | rock metagenome | isolation source: Antarctica rocks | place: Antarctica: Victoria Land, Finger Mt sud | reverse complement strand
AACGAGATCGGCTTCGGGAGCTCATGGAAAGGATGTCGGTGGATCCGACATCCTCAACATCCCCGACCAAGCATTCAACATCCCGTCCAACGCCTCTATCGAGACCATCACAACACAACGACCCGTACATGGCGAAATCTCCACCATTATCTCCCCCTTACTATTCGAAAATGACGCAGGGAAGCAACCATCCGCCGGCGGCCCACCAAGCCCCCGCCCCAACTTCTTACCAAGACTATGCACAGCACGCGTCAACACGTAATGGGAACCCACAAGGAGTTGATGTACGGGACTCATACCAAACTAGCGGTGGGCCAGTGCCTGGTGATCCTTACAATCCCATGGTATATCCTTATCAAACGCCCGTTTCGCCACCACCAACCCAGGGAGTCTATTTCCCCGCATCTGCGCAGCAGAGTCATGTCCAGTATACCCAGCCTGGTCAATATCTTCCACCAGGCTATGTACCTCCCCCGCCGCCCCCTGGACCACCACCCAACCCCCATATGGATTACAGGCGTGCAGGCGCTCCATATCCGGCCGGACCCGGAGGTTATGCCTATCACCAGCCCTCCCGACCGAGTGGTGGGAACCCTCAGCAAAGCCCAAACGATCCTTGGGCCGGACTCAATGCGTGGAAGTGAAATGCTCCCTTGATACTCAGTCTTCAAGTATGCCAATATTATTTGTTTCACTTGTTAATTTCGGTTCTATATCGCATATGGATACGGACAAGGCGTTTGTAGGGGAAGGCGGAATGCATAGCACCGGTGCTTTAAGAATACTTTCCCTTGAGGTGGGATGTACTGCTGAAAGATTCGCAATTTGGGGCCTGCAAGCTCAACGGAATCTTGGAATGTCCCAATGTGCTTGCGCTCTCTACTGCTGCTGTGTGATGCCATTCACTTGACTACGGCACCTCTCTCACCGAAAAGGCACAGCCTCGACTAGCAAATATCGATTGGTCTTTTATCGAAAAATTCATTTTGGTTGGCTATCCACTCTGGAATTGTGAAGTGCTGATGGCTGGATGTCGTTAGGATGTATGCTTACTTTTGATTTATATGCATGCTCAGATTGAACCGACGTTATCTTTTGCAGTCAAAAAAAGACAGGAAATTGCGTCTTTCGTTACCCGCCAATTCAGAATGCGCCCTTGCGCACGCCTACCACTGATAGCCGCTGATGATCACAACTGTATTGGCACCCCACGAGTACCTTACCTGCCTACTCTCGCTGCTTTGGGACTTTTTACGGTAAGGCCGACGATCCTGCAAAGATGTGTTCCTGCCTCAGCACTTTTCAAGTATGGTCCTGATCCAATGGGGCCGTTTCTTTTCATGCAGATCATAGTATACCAAGACTCTCAGGCGTGGCGGGTGTCCTACTCCTCCTGTCCAAGCTCCCAAATCTGGGGTTCGAGTTCCATAGGACTAAGGAATGGTGAGGTGAAGTAAGCTAGGTATCCACGTACTTTACTATACTAGCCTTGATGACTTCATTCGCAAACCAACCACGCCTTTATTTACCTGTCTGGAGTAGGAATCCCAGATCCTGAAGCTAATGCTAATGGCATCTACTAGTCCCGCTGGGATGGGTTAGGTTATCGCTTAGATAATCCTTAGTGGCCACGGTTCCATGGGCAAGGCTTTCCTGGAAGCTGCGTTCGCATTCTAACAGCAATGATAGCATCGCCTGGTTGACATGGATCTTGTAAAGAGAGGCCCCACAATATCGTACTAGGTAGACGACGGTGCACGCGCATTGGATGAACGTTTGACAAGCTTATGGTTGTATAGTAATATACATCTAACCTGTCCTTGCTATATATACATGCTTTTCCAACGTCTCCAATTTCCGTCTACAGCCTCAACTAAGATATAATTACCATCGAACTCCCCCAGAATGGCCAATTGTATGATGTTATGCTGTCCACATCTGCAACACTGACGTTCAAGCCTGAAACTGCTCCCTTTCCTGAATTCTCGTGCTCGCGCCCTTGATGATATGACTGATGTCCCCGACCGGGATCTGAAAGGGGAAATCGACAGAGGCGAGCATCTGCGCGAAGAATATCCACCATCCGGCCATGCAGGCTATGAACCCAAATGACCCTGCTGCCTTTGCAAAAGCATCCAGTTAGCTTCTGAAAACCCAATTGGGTCTATTGTCTAGGGCCTTACTATCTGCAGCCTCGCCGCCGTTTGGGTGTGGCCCAGAGCAAGGTGCCAATAAGATCCAGTCAGAACCACAAAGGTAAGGAACAGGCCGAGAAAGATGGTGACGAAGACAATGTTGGTTCTTAGCGCGCAAATCAGGTATATGAAGCACAGGAGGCCCATGAAGAGAAGGAAGAATCCAAAGCTGGCGTGGAACCCGGCGCTCGTGAGACCCGCTGTCGTCGTATTGGGGTCGGGCGGCGCGTAGGCACCGTAGGCATTGAAGGCGGGTGTTAACGTACTCCCGAGGGTGAGCCAGAAGCCACCGAACGAGCAGAAGACAACGAATGAAAAGGTGTTGCCAAGGAAAAACTCGAGGATGCCGCCGAGTAACATTAGAACGCCACCCTAAGAGAAAAAAAATCAGATCCGTCCACGATCGGGTAAAAGAGACCGGAGCAAGCATGGGTAGCTTACGATGAAATAATAAGCACCAGTCGTAGCCATGCCGGCTCCTCCAGCTCCTCTCCAGCCCATCAATTCACACGAGAGCGGGCTTAAACTGAGGAGATAGCCGAGAAGGGCCAGTGGAGTGGGATTGCCGAAGGTAGCCCGAAGGTCGCCCTTGACCGTATTCTGTGGACTTAGATAGATTTTCTCAAACAATTCTAAGTACTCCAATCAGCCTACGTAGAACAAACAGTGTACGGCCATTCGGATGATCTCACCAGGGCTGATGGTGATGGAGTTGGCCGTCCGTATCTTTCGGAGCGCTTCATCACTCGGCACGTCTCTACCCAACTGATATGGGTGGTTGTCGTGGAAAGTCGGACGTTCAGACTCCTGCGACACGTTCTGTAGTGGAGGGAAGATGGGATTAAAGGGTTCATGCCGTAGTCCAGGCAGAGCCTTCTCTTGGTCCATGGCGGTCGCGAATCGATCCATGCTGAGGGTTGGGATCTCCTCGGAAGATCGTGAGCTCGCAGGACGGGGAGTGGAGGCAGAAAGCTCAGGACTGGTACAGCCTAGCGCTGAGATGCTGGAGAGGTAGTCTGTAATTACAGAAGAATAGGATTCCATAACGTAAAAAGAAGAACACAGAAGTATATATAATTCGCCTGCCTGCGGAAGATGTTTGCCGATTGGGAACGGAAACACGATTGTGCAAAGGTTGAAAAGCAAAATTGAAAAAAAAAGTCCTGTTCACCCGCTCAAGCGTCCTGCTATCTCATCGTCTTGAAGCCGAAGCTAATTTTGCCACCTAATCACAATTGTCTCTAGGGATATGGCTGGCGGTCATAGCTCGTGATTCCTGGGGTACATCCGACGCGAAGTATCCTATCGTATTTGCGAACGGGCACCAGTGTCGAACCTGACCGTGCTGAGCAAACCTAGCCGCTGGTACCAGTAAGATGATGAAAAAACTTTTGAATGTTGCAGAAACGTCGTTTTAGGGAGCCGAGGGAATGACATCTGGGTGGAAGGGAAACCCTGAGTCCTGTACGGCAGATTAGCGACCAAACCCTAGATTTTGGGAACCGCCATTTGTCAACCAACCACTGACGATGGATTTTTTCTCCCTTGTACTGGAATGGTCAAAAGGTTGCGCGTAATGCTCCTTCGACGAACTGTAGAGTTCAATGAACGTCGCCTATTGCGCACGTCAAACACGCCAGCGCTTGTATCACATTCTATCCGCCTTAGCCCACGAAACCGTGCGGGCATACTGGTCACTGCACAGGTGACAGAAGGCGACCTCGGAAGGGTAGGGTGGCATATAAGCGTCGAATTAAAAGCTTTGCGTTCCCCAAGTTTCCGAGCACTTAGATACCACCTTCAAGAACATGGTCCAAGCGAAATTGCAATGCGCCTGGCGGCTCAGATTCTTCCCAATCCATTTCTGATGGTACGAGTTACGTTTATAAGAAATTGTCGCATGTTTCAACCATTGCAATATGCACCGCTCATCAAAGCGCAATCTCTCAGATCGAGTCGAAAAAATCGTAAGCTTGTCGCGATGAGTTATTGGAAAACATCAAGGAGGCACAACCCCGACCACCGCCATGCATTTGGCGGCATTTCGGAGTAAAAGCTGTACTTTTTATAGATCAGGATTATGGTGATTCTCTTTAATGTTTATTCAAGTGTTCTCACCGAAGGTTCCGTTGAAGACTGGAAGGTTGTATCTCCAAACAGTCCGCGGCCGTGAGATTGCCTAGTCTTGGTCATATTGAACATTCAATTTGTACACTCTGCTGCTGATTCACAAGGTTCTTTCCTTTCTGATGAGGGAGAGTTCTTTCAAGAGTAGTAGAATGATGACTTTCACTTGATCAACTAACTAGATTCCAATGCGGCTGGCTCCGAAGCAGCGCTATGTGAAAAAGTATCGAGGGAGTAAGCGTAGATGAGTCTCTAATTTCATTACCTTAGTGAAGATCGCATTTGCACGTTACAGGCTGCTGTAATTTGCACTTCTCGAGACGCCATCTCTGTGGTGGGAGCCATTAGCTCTCTGTTTTGCCCATTATCCATATTTAAGTCTTTCTGTAAAATTTAAGAGACGGAATTGCCTTATTATTAGGGTCTTCGATAATATGCTGATGGAAAGCACAAAAATGCAAAGCCAGTATGTTAAGAATAACAGCAGGGCAATAACATTTTGATGGCAAGACAGGGTTATTATTAAACTTGGCGCATGGTGTTATCTTTGCAGAAAATATAGAAAGACTTTCCCTGAGAGTGTGGAATGTACGCTCGATATACACAAAACCATCTTCAACGCCTCGCTAAATGCATATGTATGTCTCAAAACTGGTTAGTAAGATTCTCAGAGAGTTTGATAGATAGCACTCCAGAGGCTCATCAATCTGTTCACCCCTATTTATCTTCGGGACTGGCGCAGCCTCGACCATGACAGGGCCATCTCTCTTCCCCCTCTTCAGGTAGATGCTACCGTCTAAACATGTCGTATCCATGGCCCTTCCATTTCCATGGTCAGTCCGATGTCATCAAGGCCGTTGACCAAACAATATTTTCTGAGTTCTTCGACCTTAAATTTCGCTAATTCGTTGCCTGAGGCGTCGTTGATCCACTGATTGACAAGACCAACTTCTACTTCACGCCACGCTTTTGCTTCTTTGGCGATCTTAAGGAGTGTCGGCTGATCAGGGATTGCGAGAGGAAGCATGCCGTTCTTGAAAGTACTGTTGAAGAAAATATCGGCATCGGAGGGGCCAATGATACATTTTATGTCAAAGTCAAGAAGTACGCATGGAGCGTGCTCTTGTGAGCTACCACAACCAATGTTAGGACCTGTCACCACCAAGATCTTCGATCGTCGGAATGGTTCCTGATTTAGCACAAAGCCGGGCTTCTCGCTGTAGTCGTCGTTGAAACGGAGGGTGTAGAACAAGGCCGAGCCAAGACCAGTACGCTTAGTTGTCTTCAAGGATTGCTTAGGAATAATCGCATCGGTATTGACGTTGGACCGATCCATTGGCGCCGCTATGCCCTTTAGTGTTATGAACTTGGGCAAGCCAGCATATAATTTAGGCACATCACCATTTGCTTGAGTCTGGATGTCCTCTGGCAAGTCCAGTAAGCGCTCGATATCATCATCTGTGTCAATGTCGGGAACTTTAGGGTCGACGTTTAGTTTCGGAGACGCCTTTGCCGGAGTAGCATTCGGCAAGTTTTCGCAGGTCTGCCAGCTTACCAACGATTACAGCGGCAGCGGCCATAACGGGTGACCTTAGGTGTGTTCTCCCGTCTGCACCTTGTTGGCCTTCAAATTTTCTATTTGACATACTCGCACATTGCTCCTCGGGTGATAGAATGTCAGGATTCATACCCAAACACATCGAGGGGCCAGCTTCGCGCCATTCAAACCGGTGTCAAGAAAGATCCTATCGAGTCCCTCGGATTCCGCTTGCTTTTTCACGAGGCTTGAACCAGGAACCATTGCTCTCGTTAAACTTTGGTGCAATCTTCTTGCCATCAAGAGTTCATGCAGCTGCTCGAAGATCCTCAATTCGAGCGTTAGTACAGGGTCCGATGAAAATCTTGTCAAGCTCGATGTCCTCCATTCGAGTTCCAGGCTTCAGCCCCATGCGCTCCAGCGCTCGCGTCGCGCTCTCTTCCTTCGCATCTGTAGGGAAGTCTGCGGGATCGGGTACAACACCAGTAATAGGTACAACATCCTGAGGTGAAATCCTCCATGAGACAGTGGGGATGATGTCTTTGGCGTTAATGAAAACTCCTTCGTCAGAACTCGAGCTCGACCAATATTTGACGGCCTTCCTCCACTCAGGACTATCAACCTGTGGAGCTAATGGCCTTCCCTCAAAATATTTAAAGGCAATCCCATCAGGCGCAATCATCCCGGCACGAGCGCCTGCCTCGATTAACGTGTTGCAGATGGAAATTCTTGCTTCCATGCTCAAGCCTCTGATGGCGGAACCGCAATGTTTATCACGGCACCAGTTCCACCTGCTGTACCAATCACACCTATCGTGTGTAAGATGATATCCTTACTGCTAACTCCTGTTGGTAAAGCCCCGTCGACCTGTATCCTCATGTTCTTACTTCGTTTCGTAATCAGTCTGTGTGGCCAAGACACGCTCGACTTCACTCGTCCCGATAGCGAAGGCAAGGGCCCCAAAGGCACCATCAGTCGACGTGTGGCTGTCTCCGCACACTGTAGTTCCGGGAAGAGTGAAGCCCTGGCAGGCCCAATTATGCGTACAATGCCCTGACGTTTGTCCACGAGTCTAAAATATGTCGAACCGAATTCCCTTACGTTGTTCTTGAGTGTAAGACATTGTGTTCATGAGTCGGCTTCCTCAACGAATGGTCCAACATTCTTGAAATTCTTTCGGGGTGTCGAGGGTACGTTCTACGGCAAGTTAGCCCAAAGCCAGCAGGGTGCCTTCAAGGGAGCATGTACGTGGTCGGTGGTAGCGAGGGTACAGTCGGGTCTTCTCACTTTCCGCCGTGCACTCCGAAGAACTTTAAAGGCTTGCTACGGCCTGAATCAGTTTTCTACACAAAGCTTAGAAAGATCAGGTAGATGAATGAAGCATGAATCTGCCCACCGATATAAAGCAAAATTGTTCCATCGTCACGTTCGTCTACAATGTGGTCCTGGAACACCTTGTCGTATAGAGTCCGTGGCTTTCTATTGGCGGACGGCATAATGAACCTGTTGCTAAGGCTTTATGAGACTGGGCAAAGAGGTAGACAGCAAATACCATTGTAAAGTGGAAGTTAAGAGATGATGTTTTGCTACTTCAGAGTACAGTACCGTGCACTATATATTATATAGAAACTTAGACGCTGGATGCTGCCTCCGATTATCGGCCACCTCGGCTGAATCAACGACTCTCTGATTCGTTGAGGCGCCTCTTTCGGATACGGCGGCACCGACGGCAGTCTCCAGCTATTTAGGTTTCACCATCACGTTGCTTGTCAAGTGTGGGGTGCTACCAACTTCGATCTTGGTACAATGAGCCATTCAGCATCTGCTGTCTTTGGCTACCAAAAATGAACAGGAAACTTCCAAAAGTCAATATCTAGGGTGTATCTCTATGTTCTGTTATCTTGTCTAAAGACCCACAATGCTAGTTCGTGCCTAACAAACAACCCAGACAGCCCGCATATCGATTGCATTATCAAGATTCCAATAGCAAGCCGATCTTCCCTCATTGGTCCAAACCATACGAGCCATAGGTTAAGGATTGTAAGATTCGTAGATTCCACAATCGCTCCATTGCTGTTTTCTTCTATCCTTATTAATGGCAATGGCAGACCAGCAAGTAACTTTAAGATCCTAGCCACGAGCCAAGTGGGGGGATGTTGCCATTGAGTCACTGATGGCTCGAGGAGACCAGTCCGGCCATTGAACCGTGGTAGGCGATGCCTTGGACATGGTATGATCCGGAAAAGCTGCGGAGCAGAATAGATAAAATTGATCATCTGTGGAATGAGCAGTAAAAGTAGCGTCTTACTGAAATGACCAAGAATGCCGACTATTGCAAAGACCATCCCAGCGAAGTAGCAGTAAGTGTCACCAACAAAAACCTTAGCCGGATACCAATTGTGCCACCAGAGCGCCACTGAGACGCCAATGAATGGTAGTAGTAGGTATATTGAGAAGAGATGTGGATCTGTTGCAGGATGGGGGTTTGGCCCGATCGGTGCAACGTATATTGACAGAACGTCGTTGATCATTAGAAGAAAGCCAATGACTATGGATTGTGAGACTTCGATGCCGTTGATACCAGCTAGAATATTGATGCTGTTGGGACAGAAAATGGCAACTGCCGCCATGTAAGCATAGTAAAGCCAACCAAGGTCAACCAGTTTGCCTAGAAATGGTTCGAGCAGCACTGGAACAACCACGTTGGTGACCCCGTAGTCCACAAAGTACACCACAAGCATAGGAATCGCAGCAAAGGCCGGAATAAAGAGCTTATGACGCCATCGAATATCGAACAAATCGTCGCCAATACCGAGAAGGACAACGGACTGCAAGGACAGTATTGCAGACAGATAGGAAGCCAGCTTCCTAGAAGTCAGTGAAGTACATGATTTAGTCCTCGAACTCAACTTGCCTTGTTGTGAGGAAATCTATGAAGAATACGTCCTGTTTCGACTTGCTGACGCTCCATAATGACATCTCTGTTACCTCCACCCGATGTAGCAGCCACAATATCTTTGTAGAAGGGGAATGGAATAAAAACAATAATAGTAAGAAGATAAACGACAGCGCAAACCGCGCCCATGGTTTCTGGACTAAGAAGTTGCTGTTCAGCACAAATCGATCTTTCATTACTAGTTTTCAGTGGGAACATACATCTCAACTTTCTTCAATTTCGACATGTCTTTCCCGCTCAGGCCGGCCTTCATGAAGACGTCCCCGAGCCATCTGATCATGCAGTATGTAGACGCAAAAGCTATGCCGCTAAAGGCTAAAGATGCGATTAGAGGCTCGCCATCGCCATGAAATGTGTTGGCTATGATACCAAAACATGCGACAGAAATCGTAAAGAGGGTGAGGGCCTCTGCCCAACTAAGAGTGGTACTCATGACAATTTAATGCCCCAACATGTCATGCCACTCAGATGAAGTTTCATTGTGATAACAGTTCGTTGCGCCTCTGGCCACAATGACCTCCGGGTAAAATATCATAAAGCCGCGATAGCCGCGTCGGTACCCATAGAGTAGATTGTACCTAAATAAAGTAGCTCAATCTCCTTACTCTGTACACCAACCATGAGATTGAGCGTTGCGAATCATGATTAAACAAAGTGACTCCAGTAGAGCGATGAATGCAATGATCACTAGATGATGATGAACGCTACGAAGCCTTGACTGTTGCCGGCCTATTAGAACATTTCTTCATTAGTCAAACTTCTCCTAATGATGGGGGCTGGCGGTGGATTCAGAAGCTTTGATCACGGAGCTGCTGATGTCGTACTCGCCGCTGCTTTCAATTCTTCTGGAACGCGGATAGCGATATGTTCTGCTGATCACAAAATACGAATCTACAATGTCGAGCAAGATAATTCATGGACCTTGATGGATCAGTGGCGGGGGCATGACGGCGAAGTCCTAGATGCAAGTTATCAAGTTTGTTGGGCATCTTCATCTGCTGAGTCTTTCAATGAAGGTTAAATGGGTTGGATCTACCTTGGGACAAGCCTTCGGTACCATTGGTGGCGACAACAAATTCAAGCTCTGGCGAGAGGACCCATCTCAGGCACTCAAAAGCGGTCGCCGATTCAGATGCATCTTTTCTCAGTCTGCAGGCAATCATGTAGCCTATGTATCCCTTGACTTCAAGACCGTCAAGCACGAGGTGTGGCTAGTTCTAGTCACCCACGATGGATTGCTCAGCCTTCTTGAACCCTCTGAGCCTGAATCTTTGAGCGCTTGGAAGGAACTAGATCAAATCTATCCCTACGGTCAACATTCGCGTGGTACTGAACCTAGATTCAGACTCTCTTTGCACCGTTCTGAACGACTATGCTACAATGCCGTTATGGCAGGTCTGGACCCGAAGGCTCTTTCGCTTGCTGTTTCCGCAATGAGCTTTATCAAGATCTACCGTGCTAATAAACCAGAGGAAGGCAATTACCAACTCCAAGAAGTGATTGAATTAGCTACTAACGCGCCTCTCATCAACGATGTATCATGGGCACCGGGCTGCATTCGGCCTTATGATCTAATTGCTGCAGCTTGTGATGATGGCTGTGTGCGAGTATTTGAAATTACTACCCCGGTGGATGCCAACATCGCTTCGGGGGTAATATCCGATGCTCCAACTCTGCTGAATGCTGGCCCAGCACCTTCTCCGGTGGCTGCTCGTAACACTCCTTCCGGAATTAGTGCAGGTTTGGCAGGCGCTTCCAGAGCTGCTGCACGCAACACCGATGGTACTACAAAGATTAGGCACGAGTGGAAAGAGGTGGCCGCGCTCCCCCATGATGAGGGCGCACCAGTATGGAAGGTGGAGTGGATGCACGACGGTAATGATACGTCTCGGCTCCAACTGTGTCGCTGCTTACAGATCAATAGGCAGTGCATTTGCTTCAACCGGTGATAGTGGTAGGTTGCATATATGGAAGCAAAATATAGACGGGCAATTCATCGAGTTTGCAGAGACGGGACCAGGCTGATGTACAAGGGCCTCCGAAATTTATCCTTTTCTAGACAGCAACTACTGAAGATGCTGAAAGCCATGACCAACGAAACAATACCAAGCACCCAATTAATATCCTCTGCCATAAAACATACAATCTTCGCAACCGTTGTGATTCCCGCCCATAACGCCACAGAATACATCATCGCTAACCAGACAGTCCCCCACGCATTCACGAATTCGTCCCTGGTGACCTTCGGGTTTTGGAGAACTTTCCATGCAGGTAAGAATCGGTTGAATGTCATGACTATTTCGTGGGTTATGAATACCAAACCCTGCAGGAATAGCCATGTCGACTTCTCCTTTGCCCCACTTGTTGTTGCGGAGGTTTTCAGTGACTCTGTCACTGATTTGACGGGATTGACAGGCATTAGTCGAGGGTGCTTCTTCAACTCCTGGATGGTTGGCAGCGTTTCCAGATAGCTAACCCTCCCAACCGGCTGTGTGACCCTGGCTGGTCCGAGAGCCTCAACTCGTGGACAAGGAGGCTCAACCGACACCTGGTCGGGAGCTCTAGCCGCGCAATAGCGGCGAGACCCAACTGGCCGCTTTCCACCAGGCAACTTCTTCACTTTGGGAGTGGCCGGTCGGGAGGTGACGAAGCGTACGCTTTCGGTTGGCGTGGGGTCGAGATATCTAGGTGGATTCTCGTGGCGGATCCCTGTGAAGGGGTCCACGCCCCAAGCGGTGAGCTTGTCTTCGTCTTTGGGGCGTCGAAATAACGCTCGGTGAGGGGGTTCAAGCGCTGCTGATGGTGCGGGCGCTTTTTGGGATTTCTTTTTTGACAGGCGGCGAAAAAAGGATTTTGGCGCTGGCGCTGCTGAGGTTGGTGGTCGCTCGTTCGCCTTTTTCAAGTGGCACTTTAGATCGGTGCTGTCGAAAATTAAATCATGAGTCGGGTCCAGAGTCCTCTTTCTAATATCGACATCTGGCTTTTCGCTCCCGGCCTCGCTCCTCCTCTCCTTCCTCGATTGTCGAAATAGCCGCATGGTGATGTGGAAGTACGTTCAACTGGATTACTAGGACTTCTAGAAAGCGAATGGTTGGTGTTGCTGGTAAGGGTTGTGCACCTACGCTGTCGGGGTTTCCATAATCTCTGAGGCACGACCCGAGGAAAGAAGTCGAATTGAGAAGGGGGGAAAGTCATCATATGCTCCGGGGCAACCCCTCACCTGCATCGTTATTTGAAAAATTAGAAAAAAACTTGCTCAATTCTACCAGATTACTGAGTAATTAACCTGGGCATTGGTTCGAGATGAGCACATTTGCGCGACACATGTCAATTCTGGGCATCTCAGAGCCAACATCATTGGGAATCTAATGCTACCCTCAGAAACCCATCAGCATAATTCTACATCCAACGCTCAAAACCTCCCGCTTTCCCTCCTAGCCGGCGTCCCCTGTAAATGCGCCCACCGGATCCCATTGGCCCCTCCAGGTACACTACTTCTTTTCAGTGGGCTACCTTCTCGTTTTACAGGACTTGAACTTCTTTCACCCTGACGATGTACGTCTGCGAAATTTGTCGACGCGGCTTTTCTAAGCGGAGAGTTGGCATGTGAATAAACACCAAGGCTTCCTCCGTCGCTGGTTGAGGGTCTGAACTGCGGTTGACGTATGGCAGTTCGTGGACGTATTGGCGACGATGTATCGCGTAAGTGAGCTGGGGTTTGCAGAGGCGGGGCCATGCTGGTTGAGAGACCCTTCATGGGCGAAGTCGCTCGTTGGGAAAAACCCTCTGGATCCACGTATTTCATATAATTCGGGTTGGGGTTTGTTTTGAAGCTTCTTTTCAGGATGATCGTAGGTGTGTATGTTTCTACTATATTCTCATCTGCTTCACGTCCATACATCGAGGTTCCGGAACTTGAGTATTGAGTGCCAACATCTCGCATATGCGGTTGAGTTCGTGGGTGGACGTATTTAGTATCGTATTCATTCAACAGTTCTTTATTTATGACAGATGTATCCTTTGACTGCTGAGAAAAGGTCTTTTGTAACATCATAAGCTGCGTAGATAGCAGGCCCGCTAATACTATGGTTGTGACTACTGTAGTGCTGGGTCGGGGATCTTGGACAGCGGTCGGTAAGAAAAGCCAGTAAACTAAAACATGGCCTGGACTAAATAGACAGAACATCCTGAGAGCCAACGGCGTAGGGTCCCATACTGCAAGCTCCCAAACGTCTCTTGTGGCGTCTGGATGTGATCTTGATTCTGGGTTGTCTGCCACGAGCATATTGGAGAGAAAGCGGAGCGGTGATGAAGAGAGAGGTGAAGAATCAAGGCGGACGCGTTGCGCTGACGTGGTACTTGGTGCATCGTCTACGGAGGCTTCGAATAATCTGTAGTGGCGCTGGCGGTAGAAGGTGTATGCAGCGTTTGCGAACGAGAGTAGCGAAAGGAAGTGGACGATGAAAGCTGCCTGCCCAGTGTAAGTCTTTTCGCTGTCAAACCGTTGCCATATCTCAGAAGTAGCGCACAAACCAAGCAAGCCATCCAGTACATGAGACATCTTCTCCAAAGACATCATCCCCCCTCGTCCTCGACGAAGATCCACTGTTTGCTCTTGCAATCAAGAATATTATATTGAGAGCAACTCCGATGGGAGTCGCCCACTCCTTTTGCCATTGTTCCCAGTCACTCGAGTCAAGCTCTTCAGATAGCCAAAGGAGGAAGTCTAAAGGATTGAGGTATGCTTTGACACGCTCTGCGAATGGTTGGCGGCGGATGAGTCGGGGCATCTCGACGTTTCTCTCGACAATGAGAATCACGCAATTGGCATTGGGTGTCCACCTCTAGACTCTCACGGAGTTTCCATTCGTAAGCTTAACATTGTCCACATGTTGTAGCTTTTCATGTGAATGCCCAACATGTTTACAAACAACGCTTAGACAAAGAAGGCAATGCAAGCCGAAAGCGGGTAGGGCTGAGCAAGGATATCAGCCTTACAAGGCTTGGCTGTGATCTGCTAAATCTACCTAATCGACAATACGATTCAACTTTCATATAACGGCTTGAACTCCTGTTATGGCCGCACCGACCTCGGCATACAAAGATCGGCAATTTCTTGCAGTCATTGGTGATGAGGTTTGCATCCAATATACCGTACCGGAAACAGTTTGAAGCTTACTATAATAGGACTCGGTCACAGGTCTATTGCTGGCTGGAATCGGTGTATGGTACACCTCAGACGCTTTATGAACTACAATAACGGGGCGACTACTAGCATGTCACCCAATCTCCCGATGCGCAGAAGAACTTCCTCGTTGTGGACGCGAAGACCGAAGACTCAACCATTGCCGAGGCCTTTGATAGGTTTACGCAAAAGCGCAAAGATATAGCAATCCTGCTTATCAATCAACACGTGCGTTCGTCGGTTTCGAGCGATCATTACGGAGTGTTTCAACTAATCGACCTCGTCATAGATCGCTGAGAGAATCAGGGATCGAGTGGACACACACACGGATGCCTTTCCTGCGGTGTTGGAGATACCGAGCAAAGACCACCCATACGACCCAGAGAAGGATAGTGTATTAAAGAGGGTGAGAAGGTTGTTTGGAGAGTAAGAGAAGATGCAGAAACTAGACTTGTCCATTTAAATATCAGACGATGGTACTGTCAAATGCTTATATCATTGCTCTTGAAATATGGCACGTGCGTTGCGTACTATTGTGTTATCTGGTGTTGACGCGGATAGGGGCTGTGTTCCCTCTGCGCAATAGATGCAGATGTTCTGATACACTGGTGGGGAATAATAAACGCTGCCGCCAAAGATGGAGGGGCTTTCAAACACACGCGCCTATCATAGCGCTCGCAATACCTAGAAATCAAACCATGCAGCGGTCGGTCCGCCTTTCTCGGTACCCATCATAAAGGGATGCCTGCTCCTGTCCTGCCGCTAACTGCGCAAACCAATTTCCTATGTACTGCAACCTGAGTTCGAACTTCGCGTGTTGTCCTATCAGAAATGCACAGTGGCTTCAAGGCAGACAACCTTCGCGTCGTCTACAGTGTACACATCTGCAAGTACAGTGTACTTTCCCTATAGATCAAGATAGTTAGTCCAAAGGACAGAGCGAAGGGCACAGGGCATAGGCTACGCACCTGTGGAATCTCCTTCGGTAATTCGACATCCTTCTTTATGACCTTCTCGCCCTCAAGAGGGCACTCCTCGTCTACATTCTTCATCTGCTCGCAAAGATCTTGTTTCGAATTGATTAGAGTGATTAAACCATATTTGACCCGTAAATTCACGTAGGACCCCTCTGTGACCTCTTCGGTGAAATTGCCTTTAGCTTCGATGGTGAGCGTTTTGCCTCTAGGGAGATGTTAGCGATCAACACACTGCGCTTGAAGGTATCGTCGACTAACTTCTCAGGAGGGTTTGGAGTAAGGTTGACATGTTGTATGGTCAAGATATCCTTGGATGTGTCTAGCTGACAGTAATTTAGTGGGTTATCGCCAGGTACGGAAACGTCGTCGAGGACTCTCTGCTCGCCACCCCAGAAGCTTGATGACTTGGAGGCAACAAGAGAGGAAAGGAAGAATGGTAGAATGGCGGTGATGAGCTTCATGGCTGTTGGATTTCGATCAGTGAAATGTAGGTTGACAGATCCCTGAAATGACTTCGAGGTGGTTATGACGCTGAACTCTGGAGAAGTGACGAATGATGTAGTGTGACTGCTGTGTCCAGGAATCTTGGCGCCCTGCTACCTGCTGTCGTATTGGCGCTAGTGATGGATACTTTACATTACGGGATACCGTACCGTTATCTCTTAAGGCTATCCATCCGGTCACATGACCCTCACATTTTCTCATCGTTACAAAGATTTGTAAAGTCCTGTTTATCAATTTATTGGCATGAGCTATTGTTTTAGCAAAGAAAAGCCTGGTTGTTTAAATCTAAAAAAAACATTCTAGACATGAGTACCCTGAGAAAACTCCAGAGTACGATCCTCCACTTTTGATTGCTACAGGCGTTGGATCACTCTGGAAATGAAATTCATATTGCATGGCCACGTATTCATTTTGTCCTCGAGATGCTCGCTCATAAAGGTAGCTACTATTGCTACCTTTTGCCTATCTTAAGGTACTCGTATCAACTTGGTACTAGCCCAGAAGATGAATGAAATAACGGTTTCCAAGTAGGTGCTCCGTAGTTGACAGTCAGGTATCTATCCCAGAAGTCTGGGCCCTGGAAGATTTTTAGATCGTCCACCATCCCATGTACTCCCGTCTATTCCGTACAGAGAGAGTGTGTCAGTAGGTAAGGATTTCCACTTGGACTCTTGTGCCACACGTGCCTGTCACATGCTCCTCTGCTTTACCCACCGTAACACCAGAGATGAGCTTCCGCTTCGGTATCTGAGAAGAGACTTTACTTGCTGATATCAAGGCTTCTTTGCTCAACAACAAAATCGAAAAATGTCTGTTCAAGTCGTACTCGGTCACGGCGACTCCGTCTCCCTTCCTAGGGGAGCGGCAGGTCTCAGGGCTAGATACCCTGCGGTAAAGTCCACTACGACATCAGCCAGCAAAAGTGCAGGCAACAATGTTCTACCTACTGCGGCTCACCTTATCGGTATGCGCTTTACAAGTGCTTCTCCTTTCTCCTCTCTCCTGGACTGGACAGAAGACATGAGAACGTCTACTTTGCTCTGCTTTCAATCACGTCTAACATCATTTACATCCGTACTGTACCCACTCATGTCTGGTCTGCGCAGCCAGGCAAACAACGTAACTTATGGAAGACTGGGCAGTGGCTCTGCATGAGAAGTTACCGATATCGCTTAACCTGATTGGACGGATGAAAAATTAATAATCCTCTTTAGCTTCTTCCGTGTCGATCGTTTCGCTCACTTCGCAACTGGAAAAGTAAGTTCGAACTTGGCCCTTTAGTTTACTTACTCACTTTACTCCTCCTCCCTCTCTCTCACCCTTCAGCACCCTCTTGAGCAACATCAACAACAACAACAACAACAACAACAATAACACCAACAACGACAAAGCCTCCCTCTCATCACTACACTTTGAAGTGGCCTTGATAACCCCTTTGCATCCGTGTACTATAGATACTGGTCTAACAGTATCTCTGCCAACAGTAAGATTCAAACTCATCACGCGCCAAAGGACACCGCTCTTCCAAGAGCCCGCTGAAAGGGATTCCACTGCTGTTCAATCTTCTAGCTGCCACCACCGTCAAAAGGTCTAAACCGAGATTCTCTGTAATTGTTTAATGCGACGGTCTCTACATGATAGATCACCACGAACGCTCCTCAGACTTCTTCCTCGATAGCGCTCCAATCCTCCTCAACTCACAATCACCTCGAGTAACTGTTCCACCTTGGACGACTCCAGCATTGCACGTAAATCCTACTTGTCTTTGCAACTCGATTCATCAATCTAGTCAACGTATACACTCTTCGGGATCGTTGCACTGCCTCCAAACGTCATGCGAGTCCGACCACGAAACCTTTGAACGACCCTATCCTCGCACCCATAAAGCTACCGAGGGAGTGTCTGCCATATTATGACAGATATCTCTTCCACTTTTAAGACGCTTACGGCGCCTGTTATTCACGCGAACGGCTCGCTTCCTACCTCTGTTAAGCTTTCTCAAGCCTCCAAGCACCCTGTGCAGGTCACCGAGGATGAGGAAGACTACACAATCAAGTGTATTTGTCGCTTCAACGAGGATGACGGGAATACCGTGCTCTGCGACCGGTGTGAGACTTGGCAGCACATCGAATGTTACTATTATGACGCCAATGGAACGGTCCCCGATGTTAGAGAGATCACGCACTTCTGTGCCGAATGTCAGCCTAGGCCCCTTGATGCGAAGAGCGCGACGGAGCGACAAAGTACAAGAATGGAACAGCCTGATCCGGGTGAGAGAAAGATTAAGAAAACAACGACAAAAAGCCACAAGAAAAAGATCAAGGCACCAGAATCGAACGCCCCACTCACAAATGGGTGGTCTCACGATAGAATCGATCTTGTTTTCCCCCACGATCGTACGAGCCGGAGTCCACGGGATCAGCTCCCCCACACCAAGAGACCCAAAACAAGTCATCGCCTCTCCAACTCTGTCAATTCCCCAGTAACCCCGTCCGCGCCCTTTACCCAATTTGGTAAACGTTCGGGATCCACATCGCACGCCCTACAAAGCCCCTCGAAAATGCCCGTCAGCCATTCACCAAATGGCTATTCTGGTGAACCATACAGCCCTGAGTTCTTACATCTTTATGACGATGATCCCGGCGATACTCCCTTGCAGGCAAATCTTTTCAACGACATCACCACTACCGGAAGTCTTTCATCGTGGTCGCGCGATACTCAATCACTTAGTGAAGCAACTAACGGATTATTACCGGGAGAAGTCTTCCATCGCTGTGACCAACCTTTGGACTCGATGACGTTTCCGCAGCTCCGCAAACAACACAAGCAGCATCCATCCCCAGATTCTCATGGTCAACTCCCGCAATGGACTCTCCTTACGATCGATTCGTTCATTCCACA
>JAABUO010003622.1_pt1 | contig 18385 bp, 13 predicted proteins | sample 5559291 | NCBI WGS metagenome assembly JAABUO01 (sample SAMN10711878, study PRJNA513372) | rock metagenome | isolation source: Antarctica rocks | place: Antarctica: Victoria Land, Finger Mt sud | reverse complement strand
CCCTAAAATAGGATATAATATGGATTGTAGTCTGTAACTCGATTACATGAAAAAGGAATTACTAGTAATCGTGAATCACCATGTCACGGTGGATTTAATCTCAGATGGGTACTAACTACTCGTCAGGCGCTGAAAGGAGTATGTGCAATAAGTTTGGTTAGGTGTTAACTTATAATATAGACATTTAGGTCTAGATATGTTTACAAGTAATCTTCGTATGCGTAACTCTGATTAGTGTTAAGTCGAAATATGGTTCGTGTAGTGGAAGTTGCACGGAATTTATTAAAATTAACAATACCCCGTGTATTATATATATATTTAACTATGGGTATATATATAATACATATACAAATATGTATGTAAGGTTTTTTGTACTATAAACATTGCTAAAAAGCTCGCGCTAATTTGATGTGCGTTAATAACCCAGTCTATAAGATATTGCTAAGAGAAAAAAAAAGGGAGTATGAATAATCTTAAAAATCCTTACAATATCACAATAAACTATTAGCCGCTTCAGCAAAAAGCGATTTATCTTCAGGTTACCTTTACACAAACAGGTAAAACAAACCTATATTGTTCAGTTATAAAATTTTATTTCTAAACACTTGTCACTAAGTAAACAATAAGTTCTAAAAAAATATAAAAAGGAAGGGTCCGTTTGTTGGTTGACGGGTTGAGCTGTAAACTCAATAGCTATAAGCTGTCGAAGGTTCGAGTCCTTTTCTTCCTAGAAAGGTTTCTTACTTTTTTTAACTTTTAAGAGACTTTATGTCTCTTAGTGCTATTAGATAAAGGTAGAGCGTAATATTATAATTAGCATAAATGCTAATTATAATTTTTTACAATATGTATATGTTTAGACATTGTTATATGTTTTAGTTATGCTTTTATAATATATTACTATAGATTGTTACATTTATCTCTTTTTACAATATTGGTTTTAATGTTTACATTTAAATAGTAACTATCTAATAATGTATCTTTCTTTTTACATATAGTTTATATAGCTTAGAAAGCATTATGAGCCTTTATAGCTCAATGGTAGAGCGGAATACTGTTAATATTTCGACGGATGTTCGAATCATCCTAAGGGCTATACATCTAGTATTTTGAAAAACTAAATGTAAAAACAGTAAAACAAAAAGTTTAGCTTTATTTTTACTTAACTTTAAGCGCGTTAGCTAAATGGTTATAGCATTGTGCTACGGACACAAGGTTGCAAGTTCAAATCTTGCACGCGTTTATTTTTTGGTTTTATCTTTTATATAGATCTCTAAAAAAATCGAAACAGTTCTACAGCTAATTTATAGCTTTTTAATTCGTTAACTATTAAATTCTCAATACATAGTTAAAAAAATATCTTTCTTTTTATAATTATATTAAAAAAACCCCAAATAGAACTAAAAGATAGTTAAAAGTGAGGCATCTAAACAAAAGTTTTTTAACACCATGTACAGTTTATTTGTTTTAAACGAAACCTACACTAATGGTTATAGAGTTGAAGTTCTGGATTTTATATCTTTAGATTCGATTCTTTGCGGTATATTGGTTATTATTAGTAAAAATCCTATAGTTTCTGTATTATTTCTAATAGGTTTGTTTCTAAGTATATCTTGTTACTTAATAATGTTAGGTATAAATTTTATTGGTTTATCTTATTTATTAGTATATGTGGGAGCCGTATCTATATTATTTCTTTTTATATTAATGTTAATAAATGTTAGGATATCTGAGTTATTAAGTGACACCAGTAACAGTATACCTTTAGCTATTATAATAGTTATATCTTTTAATTACCCTGTTTATCATATATTACCTTATAGTATAGCTGCTATTAATAGTTCTAGTTTTAATTTTTACAACTCATCTTACGGAAATGAAAATGAGATTTTTTATAATAATAATAATATTTACTCTTTTAATAAATTATTAAATTTTATTACCGATAATGATAAAATACCCTTTGTAACAACTAAGATTTGAGATGGTAGTCTGGCGGAAACTACACATATAACTAGTATAGGTAATATAATGTATACTAGTTATTCAATATGACTTATTATAACTTCTATAATACTATTGTTAGCTATGGTAGGTGCTATTGTTATAACAATAAAACAAAAAAATTAAACACACAGATTATTAAATAAATGAAAAATAACATATCTATATATAAATTAAAAACAAAGTAAAACCGTAAAAAACGGACGGTGAGAGCGGATGTGATGGTATGGCAATATAATATAACCTATTAAAGTTTAATAATTTAAAGAGTTAGTTTCTTAATTGGTAAAGAGTTTCACTGTCAAAGAAAAATATGTCGGTTCGATTCCGACCTTACTCGATTTATCTATCACATTTGACCCTTAACATGCAGACACTTTGCAGATATAACATTTGGAGACTATCAGCAGGAAAGTAAAAAAATGCTCTAAACTCCGTATAAGATAAAAATAAAAACCAATATAGTGCTAATCATATTAAAATTAATCTTAAATACACAATATTTAAAAGTGTTTCTTAATTCTAATGAATCTTTTATATAATTGTTTAACTTCCTAATTTTTATACACACAGATATACTAAAAAGAGTATTTTTAGTCTAAATTAAAAACAGCCATACATATCTATCTATTATACCATATAAATATATTAGTTTAAAGTAGAAACAGGTTATTTCTATTTTAAAGGAATTAGCTCAACGGTAGAGCAACCGTTTTACACACGGTGGGTTAGGTGTTCAAATCACCTATTCCTTAAAAACTATTATTTAAGAAATAGATGTCTTAATAATAGCAAGAAATATTACTATTTGTGTTAAGTTAGATAATAGATTTTTTTTTTAGTGGTATCTTAAATATATGTTTTTAAAATTTATCTTGCAATGCATACTTTTAGCTAAAGTTACAAAAGCCACAATTAACAAAACGGGCACAGTAACTAATAACACCTCAATAATGGGTATAACATGAGGTAAAGATAACTATTTATAAAAAAAGATCTAATTTTCTAAAAGCTAATAAAAAATGTTTAGGGTCTACAAATTGTATTTTAGGTGAGTAACAATCTGCAAAGAATTTAAGTAATTCGTCTGCCTGTGGCTGTGGCTGTGGCTGTGGCTGTGGCTGTGGCTGTGGCTGTGGCTGTGGCTGTGGCTGTGGCTGTGGCTGTGGCTGTCTGTAAAAAGCAGAACAATCTGGCCCACTATAAACAAATTGTCGGGTGTTTTGTTTGATAGCGGCTGATTAGGGTATTTACATTTGTTACCAAACTTGTATATTAGTATAAACATAAATATGTAATAAACTATTTATTCTTTTTTTTTAGTTAAAAAATAAAATAAATAATACGTAATATAGAAAAAAAAAATAAAATAAAAATGAAAACAACTTTTAATGTAATTAAAGCTAGATACACTATCGGTTACTTTGTTATTACTTTCTTTTCTTTGGTTGCTGTGTTTATACTTAGAACTTTAATAATTTATTACTTTAATTTAGAATTATCTGTCTTCTTGGATTTTTTTTATGTAGGACTAGTAACTTCTTTTTTCAGACCTTTAATTTCAGTTTTCTTTGAAAATTTAGGATCTGTACCTTTGGCTATGTCTAATGTTGGTAGTGGTGCTGGGGGTAATCCTACGGGTAATTTAGTAGGAAACCCTGTAGGTAACCCAGCAGCAAATACTGGATCTGCAAATCCACCAGCAGCAAATCCTGGATCAGCAAATCCACCAGCAGCGGCTAATCCTATCGGTCCTGGTACATTTTCTAGGATAGGTTGCGATGGAGGTACGGGTAATAGTAATTGAGGTCCTATGAATCAGCAAGCGGCAGGTAGAAATACCACACCTTTAGTTATTTATGGTAGTGGAACTGTGTACAATCCGGCTGGTGGTAATCAACCATTTGCGAGTAATTTAGCAAATGCTTTAGCGTTTCAAAGAGATAACTCGCCTCAACTTTCTAGACATGTATTAAACCCATCTGATCTAAACTTCTTATATCGTTATTTATACCATAATGATAGAGCATTACATCAAAGGTTTACAACTAGTAATAGTAATCAACCTTATGATTGGGATGTGTTAAAAAATAACTTTAGACTGAGAGATAGTTTACGTGGATTAAATTAATAAATTTAATAATTAGATTATGTAATACATAATCTAATTATTAAAAGATATTTTTCTTTTTTATCTATGTTTTAGATCTGTGGTAAGATTTTAACAGTTTAAATTATTAATAAATATTTTTAAGTTCTAGATTTAGACTTTTATATTAGTATAAACATAAATATGTAATAAACTATTTATTCTTTTTTTTTAGTTAAAAAATAAAATAAATAATACGTAATATAGAAAAAAAAGAAAAAAAAATAAAAATAAAAAAAAAATGACAAATTTAACAAGAAGTAATTTTCAAGCTCATCCTTTTCACTTAGTATCTCCTTCTCCTTGACCTCTTTACACTTGCATTTCTCTGCTAGCTCTTACAACCACAGGTGTTTTAACAATGCATGGATTTAACAACGCAGAAAACTATTTACTATTAGCCTTTATATCTTTAATTTATTCTATGTCTTTATGGTTTCGTGATGTTATATCAGAGGCTACATATTTAGGAAACCATACTTTAGCTGTACAAAGAGGTTTAAATATGGGAGTTGCTTTATTTATAGTTTCAGAGGCTTTATTTTTCCTAGCTATATTTTGAGCATTTTTCCATAGTGCACTGTCTCCTACTGTTGAGTTGGGAGCCCAGTGACCTCCAATGGGTATAGACGCAGTTAATCCTTTTGAATTACCTTTACTTAATACAGTAATATTGTTATCCTCTGGTGTAACCGTAACGTATGCTCACCATTCTTTAATACAAGGAAATAGAAGTGGAGCTTTATACGGTTTTGTTTGTACAGTTATATTAGCCGTTGTATTTACTGCTTTACAAGGTATAGAGTATTCAGTTTCTTCTTTTACTATCTCAGATGGAGCCTACGGTTCTTGTTTTTACTTTGGTACAGGTTTTCATGGGCTGCATGTCATGATAGGTACAGCTTTTATAGCTGTTGGTTTATGACGTGTTTTGGCTTACCATTCTACAGATAACCATCACCTTGGAACAGAGTCATCCATACTTTACTGACATTTTGTTGATATAGTGTGGCTTTTTTTGTTTATTTCAATCTACTACTGGGGTTCTTAGACTACCTAAAACAAAGGGGGTCTCTTAACTTCCTGCAAAAAATAACCGTGTGTAGTAGAATCGTACTAAAACGCGGTATAAATTTCTGTAACTCATTAGAGTTATGTTTAAACAGTCCACCTAAACCTCACGCATTTGTAAGCTTACCTCTGCAGAGTAAATTTAACTTAAATTTAAAGTTTTATCTCTCTAAAATCTTATCTATAATTCTTGTTTTATGCTTTATAATGTTATGATCATTATTTGAAAGTAATAAAGCATTTTCTTATTTTGAATACTGTGACGCACTCAGACCATGGGGTATATATTTTCAAGATAGTGCAACACCACAAATGGAAGGGCTTGTAGAATTACATGATAACATCTTGTTTTATTTAGTAATAATTTTATTTGGTGTAGGTTGAATAATATTATCTATTTTTTTAAATTACACTAAAGATAAAGCACCAGCTATGTCTCACAAATATCTGAAGCAAGAATGATTAGAATTAATCTGAATAATCACACCTGCTTTAATTTTAATCTTAATAGCGTTTCCATCTTTTAAATTATTATATTTAATGGATGAAGTAAGTGATCCTGCTTTGTCAATTTTAGCAGAAAGACATCAATGATACTGAAACCATCCATATCCTGATTTTTTAAACAGTGATGAAGAATTCATAGAATTTGATTCATATTTTGTACCAGAGTCAGATTTATATATTTGTGGTAATGGTTATCTTGACCTTATTAATAGTAATATTGTTTACTACTATCCAGAAATAGATACTAATAATATAATATCATCAATAAAAAGATTTTTCACATTTGACTTTAATTACTATCCATCACAATTTCAGTCTACAACTTCGATTAGACATGAATATACAAGTTGTTTAACCATACAATCTGAAGTTAAGCTTCTAGTTTTAAATCAGGGTGCATTTGAACATGCTTCAGATAGACTTCCTTATTTCTTGGACTCTGATTATGAAGACGGATCAATGACAGATGGTAACTCTGATTTAGATGAAGCTCGTAATTTAGTACATAATACTGATTTACTCGAGCATGATTATTTAGGAGACACAGTAGACGAATTTGCAGTTAGGGATTGAGCTTTGGCAAGAGTAACTCGTTATAAGAGAGTTGTTGAGTTATTGTGTGAAAAGGTTAATGATAATAATGAAATAACAGGAGATATACGAGCACTTACAGATGACGAACTATATGCAGTTAATACTTTTTTCCCCAGAAATGTAAATTATGCTGGTAATTACAATAATATAGGGCCAGTAACTAGATTAATTCTAAAAGAAAAAGCTGAAAAACTCTATATAATAACAAAAGACCAGTTGTTAAGCCTTCAAAGAGATCTAGTGGAGGATCCCTTTACACAATAATAAAATGTGGATTAGTGTAACATAATTGGCTCATTGCTAAACATAATAACATTAATGGTAATAAAATTAACAATATTCTTTATGGCTTTTAGTAAAGCTTTAAAAAATATAAGTGTATCAGGTGTAGTGGTTAGGTGCTATAGGTAACTTTGTTTAACTAGGTAATATATTAATGGGTTAAAACTAGGTACAAGTGGAATGGTAGATGCTATAGTTAGGATCTAAATCTTTTTAGTAACTAATGTTGTGTTTACAAAGGTTTTTTTATATTTTTATAAAAAAAATATAAAAAAACTTTTTTTTTTACCTTAAAGAGACTTTAATTTAATTGGTAAAATATGTGACTTTTAATCATCAACACGAGGGTTCGAATCCCCCAGGTCTTAAATTTATAAACGGCCATAGGTTAGTGGTAGTTGTATTATTATCTCCTTTTTTATTCCTATATACTATTGGGATAATAATGTCTAGTATAGTTTCTATTGATCCAGTGTCTGAGTAATAAATACTCCCACCCATCTTTAATATTTGATTTTTAAGTTTTGTTATATGTATTCTACCATATGCAGTAGTAGCTGCTGCTATAGGTATTGAAACACCTTCAAATGTACTATTTTTGTGAGATTCTTTGAGAGATTGAAGAGCTTTTAAAAAATCAATACTAAAACTATCACATACAGATTCATCTAACCCTGGAATATATGTAACTAAAGTACTGTAATCCGTAATTTTTTTTCATGTAGTTATCTTTCTAGTTAGAGATATTTCATTAAAAGTTTTAGAATCTACTATTTCAGTTACAGGTTTAATAATATCCATCCCAAACCTACCTATTAAATTATTTAGCAAACTTTTAGCTAGATTCTTTTGTGTAATATTCTTAGGGTAAGATTTCATCTTATATAGATTTTCTACATATTTAGTAAATACATTACTAACTCTGTTAAATTTATAGCCTCATTTAATATTTATAATATAACCATTTTCAACCGCATATTTTAGTTCTTCACTGAAATACATACCTGATCATCTACCGCATGGGAATATAATACCTGTTTTAGTTCTAACAGGTAGAATACCTAAATAATTACCTTCAGGTGCTTCTATATCACAATAAAAGAACCCAAATAATTCATTTAAATTAGCTTTTTTATTTAAGTATTCTTGTTTATGACATTCTAAACCCACCATATCAGATAAAGAAACATAAGGATATAAAGAATTTACATCATAATAATATAAGTTTTCACCATAAGGTTTATAAACCTCCGTCATACCCCCGTAGTAGCCTAGTTTTATATCTCTATATATTGCTTTTTTATTAATAAGAGGTATTGGTTTATCTACACTTAAATAATCTTTACTAAATATCTCATAAGCCATTTTAGATACTGTTAGGCAATTAGTCCTTTTTACATTGAAATCTAAAAACAGAGATCTATTTACTTTTTTTAATACTTGATAAAGACCAATCAAATCTTTTGATAAATAAGATAACGATTCTTCTTTAAAATCCCATACATCTTTTTTTAAAGTCTTATACTCTTCTTTAGTAATTGAATAATCGTAATATCTTATACTAGGAGTTTCACCTATATAAGACAAATTGCTTACAGTAGCAAAATCATAAGGAAAAAATCCCTTACTCTCTTCTACCTCATATTTTTTACATAGATCAGATAATTTTTCAGTTAAAATACGGTAACTATCCAATATGCTAACTGAATGTATAACATCATCTACTTTACGTTTAATAGTCAATTTTAGGATTATATCATCTCTACATACAGTTTTTAAAATATAAGGGTTTTTACTCTTAGGTGTATTGACTTCTATAATATATGGATTATCAATTATTTGTTTATTAAATTCTAATAGCGTTTTTATAATGAAAACACTATCAAACTTACCAAAATTATGCGCATAAAATGTTATACCGCTATACTTAGCTCTAAGCATTTCATCTATACACTTAATAACTATTTCTTCACTGTTTAATGTTTTAATGTCAATATAGTATAAAACTGGTTTGGTGTTTAAATTAGTAAAAAAACCTATTGTATAGACTTTAGCTAATTTAAGGCCCTTAGTATACACAGAATAAGTTTCAAGATCTATAACCCCAATTCTAATATCTTCAATAATAGCATTAGTATCAACAATAGATCTTTTCTTTATAGGAGTTAAATCAATTATTTTTTCGCTAAAAATAATATTGTTATCCTTAATTAAAAAAGTGTAATTACCATAATTCCTTTTTAAAACGTTATTACCTATATTAATATCTTCTACATCACCTAAAAATACACCTGATATAGTATAGGCTTTTTTTATATAATGATTAGCGTTAATTTTATCTATAACTAAAATGATATCAGCCCCATTCACACTCCTTTGAAAAAATAATTGTTTACTATGAAAAGGTTTTGATTTTACTTTATCAGGTAAAAGGGAATTATTTTTATTAAAAAATTCAATAAAATCTTTAGAAGCACCATTATGAACATTATGAACATTATTTGTTAATGTAAACACATTTTTAACTATACTATCTGATATTACTGCTTTTAACGGTTTTCCATGTTCAGTTAAGTCAAAGCTTAAAGGAAAGTACGGTGATATTCTTCTAATTTTAATATATTCATTCTTAGGTATTATATTCTTAACCCCCTGTATCTTTAATTTTTCGAGTTCACCATAAAAAACCTCCCTATATAGTATTTGAACTAAAAGCACATCAGGCTCACTTATTCCGTAATTATCTAGTGCAATATTCAGTCTATTAGATATTATATCCTGAAAACTATAAAAACTAATATCTTCTTCATAATCATTATAACTAAATGAAAATTGCTGTTCCAGCATAGCAAACTCATCTACATTATATCTAATTTTAATTAATATCTTATATTGAGTCCGAACATCCAAATTATTTATGACATATCTTTTAAAGCAAACAATATCTAATAATTCCTCTAATTTAAGCCAAAAACTCTTAAATTTTAATGGCTTGTTATTAATGTTATTAATGTTATTAATGTTATTAATGTTATTGTTATTGTTATTGTCAATATTGTTATTTATCATCTTTTTTTTTTATTATTTGTTTAAATTCTGATACAAAATACTAAATTTATAGAAACTTATAGTAACTAAAGGTATTAGCTAGACCTAATACATAACAAATAATTGAGTGCTTATTGCTATTTTCTGCGATAACTACCAATACGCTTTATAACTCATTTAGCTTTACGCAGTCTACGAAATGTACCAGGAAACTCTTTTTCTAAATCTTTTTTAATTTCCGCCCGTATTTTAATATCATCTCTCATAGAATCTTTAAAATCCTTAAAAGAATGAAATTCATCTAAAGGCTTTTTCCATATAACCCACAAAATCCTAAGTTTAGCTTTAGATATAAAATATTTATTGTTACCTTCAATATGATCCCTAATAGTATTAGAATGAGCATGATTAAAATCTGATTCAAGGGGTATCTCATGCTGATTACGACTATAACTATTTACAAAAGCTGGTTTTATAAATTCGTTAGACAAGCTTTCAGTTACAGATACGTCTATCTTATGGAAAAATATATAAAAAACATCCATAACGAGGGGACGGATAAAAGAAACTAATAAACCAATAATGCAAAAGTCTTTAAATAGATAAAGATCAAATTGAAAGTAAAGGACGATAAATCATCTAAGCGAGAAAGAAAGAAGCAATGTAATAATTAAAATAAATAAACTTCTAAGAGTGAATAATTTCTTAAGATTATTAAATCTATAAGTGTATTTATTAATAAATTTTTTAAAATTGTTAATAAGTATCATTTTTTTTTTGTATATAGTTAAATAAACTGTAATCGCAATACTAGAATTCCAAAATAAAGAAAGGTTCTAGATAAACCTTATAATTATATAAACTGAAAGGTTCAAAATAAACCTTTTATTTATATAGCTATATACCCTGGTGACCGCACGTTAAATAGGACAGGACCCAAGAGAGAATTAAAAACCATACTATAAATAGTCTAAAATTTCTTATAAAATAAATCTAAGCAAAATACTAGATATAAAGCTCTAGATAAGCAGGAATCCACTCGGTAGTATCACTAAAAGAACGTTCACTAGCTACCAGGCAAAAGATAAATAAAAATAATCCACAAATAACATTTACTTTTCATATAAAAGAAAGGGCTTTTTTTTAATGAAACAGGTTTTTAAAACAGGAAGGCTGTATCAATAAAGATTAAGTAATGTTTGTAAGTACAGAATATCTGATAAATAAAAATTGAGATAAGTGATTAACTTAATAAATGGAAAATTTCGTTCAGCCAAAATAAAATATTTGTCAATAGCTATTGACCATCTTAATTTATTATATAACACTAACATACAAAAACTACCTTTAGATACTTCTAATTTATATTCTAATGCATGATTAGCAGGATTTACTGATGCAGATGGTAATTTTTCTATTAGTCTAGAAGGTTCTTATGCATTGGTTTTATCAGAGAATAAATCACAAAAAATAGGACGGCTTAAATTGTTTTCTATAAAGCAAAGAGTAATTGACAAGCCAACTGGTGATTCTTTATTCCTATTATGACAAAAATAGCCAACTTTTTTAAAGATAAAGATAAAATCCATTATAAATCAGCTAATCAAATAACTTTTTTGGCTCAACCAGACAGTAAGTATAATCTGATTACTTCTTATTTTGATAAATACCCCTTAATGACTACCAAGCGCCTTGACTATTTATCTTTTGTTAAAAAACTTAATTATTTAGCTAAACGTTTAACAAAACAAGAAATTAATTAAATACATGAAATAAAAAATTAAACGAACAACAATAGAACTTATTTTAATTGATACCACTTAAATAGTTTTTTAACATATAAACAAATTTGTAACATTATATAGTAAAATTTTGTTTTATTACTTAGATATTTTTTTTTAATAAAATATATTAAAAAAAAATGGCTATAAGTTAATGGTAAACTAATCGTCTTCCAAACGAAATTTGTCGATTCGAGTTCGACTGGCCGTATAATATATTATTAAGAGTTAGTAACTTAATTGGTAAAGTGTTTCCTTGTCGAGGAACTAGGTGTCGGATCATAGCCGTCCTAACTCGATTTATCTCTGTTATAATAATATAAATATTTTAAAAATTTTATCTTAATACTAGATAGGAAAAGTTGCTAGAGGTAAAGCGAGATATTTGCTAAATATTGTGTATTTAACACTAGATGTTCGAATCATCTCTTTTCCGTTAAATTCTAAATAGAGATAGTATACAGTTTTAAAAAGCGAGATTCTAAAATGCTAGCCATACTAAGTATATTACTTTATTAAACAAAGAGTATAATTTAAAAGGTAAAATAGGAAGCTCCAAACTTCAAATTCTCAGTTCAAGTCTGAGTGCTTTTGTTTCTGATCATAATAGATAGCATTAAGAGCATAGTTTAATAGGCAAAATAGGAAGCTTCAAACTTCAAATTCTCAGTTCAAGTCTGAGTGCTCTTGAATTTTATAACATAATAGATTGTAATATATTACGCATTTAAAAAAAAATTTTTTCTTATGTGTGTACATATAGTTTAAGGTTCTTTAACTTAACTGGTAAAGTGCGTTTTTGATAAGGATGTTATCCAAGTTCGAGTCTTGGAGGAATCACATAGAGTGTTTAAATTATATTAGTAAAAGAAATAATATATCGTAATCTAGAAATATAAACAATAAAAACGAAAAGAAAAAATCATATGCTGTCACTTTAAGACGAGACAAAAAATTATTAATATATCTAGTTATAACGTTTAAAATATATTAATAATAATAATTAATAATCAAGTTAATATTTAAAAGATATTAACAAGAAAATTAATTATTATTTAGCCAGATGCAACAATGAATAGTCAACTGTTAACAGTATACGGTCAACCGTTAACAGTAAACAATAAAAAAGACCAGGTAAAAAAAAAAGCCTAAAATTAGGCAACTAGAGACAGACCAGACTCCTTATATATATAAATATATATACATAGAGATCTTTTTATATTATAAATATCTAGACTAAAATAGATATTTATCATATTAATTAATATCTAGATATATATATATTAGGGCAGTGTCTATGTAGATATATTTATTTATAAAAAGATATCTTTAGAGATATCTTTTTATAAATATCTAGAGACCCCTAAAATAGATCTAGATATTTATCATATTAATTAATATTTGGAGATCAAACCCTATATTTACTTAATGTTTTACAAATTTCTAGAAAAGTAAACAAATAAAATTAAATAATCTAAAGAAAAAATATGAAATATCTCTCCGTAAATACTATAGTAAAGGCACTACACAGAGTAAATGAGTCTAATACGCAAGAACATAGAACTGGTACACCTTGTTCTGGTCTTTTACATCATTATTTTCCTTTAGATAAGTATATAATGACACCTGAACAAATTCAACCTGTATCAAGAAAAAGGCCTGATTTTTCAATAGAAATATTAGAAAATGACAAATTTATTCCTCATTTATTTGTAGAAATAAAGAGCCTCTTAAACTCTAATTTTAATGATATTATGGATCAATTGTATAGAACAGTGCTTGAAACTGTAGATCTAGGTGATACTAATTTTTCTGTATTTGTTATAGCTATGAAAGGTACAAAGATTGCTTTTTTCGAATTTCATAGTTTTGTAAGTTTGTTAGACGAATACGGTATAAATAATTACAATGGTTTCGTACCATTAAGTTTTAGAATGCCAGGTGAAGCATTTTTTGAAATAAATAAGGATTTAGGTATAACTAATCTAATAAAATATTTGAAATATAGATCTGAATTAGATATCCCTATAGATGTGTTAAATAGATTAGGTGTTCTATCTACTACCAATATACCACATCCTCATATTTGGGATCTTTTAAATAAGGATCACGAGGATTATATACATAAGTTATTTATGCATATGGCTAACAATAAGGCAGGTAAAGATATAGTTTAAACATTTAACCGACATAATAAAAAACCCTTTTAATTATACATATATAATGTATAATAAAAAACCCTTTTAATTATACATATATAATGTGTATAAATATTCCTTAACTTAATAAAGTATACTTTAATTATAACAGAGAAAAAAAAATCCTTTATAAAAACAAGAAATTAATTTAAACATCTCCATATAAACTTATAGATGGTGAGCTTTAATAATTTCTTTTAGAAATATAAATCTCCTTTTTCAGGTTTGTTTATCAGGTTTCAGTTTTCAACTATAATTATAAATGTTTTACCATCTTCTATTTTAGTCTATAGATTATTGTCTGTAATATTGTTAATTACCCTGTACATTGTATAATATTTATTATCTAAAAAAAAAAGAGAATTGGCTGAGTGGTTTAAAGCGATAAGCTTGAAACTTGTTTTGGTGATAAACCAACATCCGTTCGAATCGGATATTCTCTGAATACAAGTACGCTCATATACTCGTATATTTCCTATTGTTTGCGTGTTTGTTTTTTTTTACATTAGGCTACATTTAGTCTACAACAATTGTGGATGTAAATTAATAATGTATAGTTTTAACAAATTATATAAAAAGGGCTAACCATCTTTTACTTGTTTTTTTCATAAATATATAATTTAGGGCAGTTCTCACGCAGGCATTGTAGTAGCCTATCTCTGTTAGCCAGCCTCCACCACTGATTAGATTTTACGAATCTTTCTTTTGGTGGATTAAAGACTTTATTATATGGCTAAGTAGCCTGATTTTACCATTATATAAGATTTCGTGGCTAGGTAATTCCTTGATCTGTCATGGTTTATACCAAACCCAGGTAGATAAATGCTTAAGGATTAACATCTTGTAAAAAGTGTTTTTTTAATTTGGATCTTTAATTATAAAATAAACGTATGAAAATACTACAAAACAATTTAAATAAATATACACACTGTGGGTCTTCTCCCTCGGTTTTTATAGATATGCACAGAGTTTTTAGAGTTCAGGTTGAATCTTTGGGGTTGGGTTACAGATTTTTTAGGATCTCTTCTCCCTGCCGCCTTAACAATAACAATGTAGTAGTACCAGTTCTTTCTTATGAAAACTCGGATACTGAAAAAAAAGCAATATACCAAGACAATTATAAAAAAACTGGTATATACAGATGAACCCATAAAGAATCTGGTAAAAGTTATGTAGGTTCATCTTTAAACATAGTCCAAAGATTAGTAAAATATTACTCCGTACCAAGCTTATTAAGAGAAACCAAAATAAATTATAGTGCTATTTACAGAGCACTTCTAAAATATGGTAATTTGGGGTTTAGATTTAATATACTAGAACATTGTGATCCTAACATTTTAATAGAAAGAGAACAATACTATCTTGATCTATTAAAACCCTAATATAATATATTGAAAATCGCAGGTAATCGGGCAGGTTTTTTTGCATAGTGAAGCTACGAAAGAATTACAACGTGCAGCTGTTTTGGGTAGAGTTTTATCATTAGAAACTAAATCAAAAATGAGAATTCTAATTTTAAAACACAATCTGTAATTGTAACGAATATAACTACAGGTGAAATACATAAATTTTTAGCTATGAGAAGTGCAGGTGAATATCTGGAAACTTCACAATCACAAATAGGAGTATATGCAAGAAATAATAAACTGTTCCGAGGTATATACTGAATAGAAATAAATAAAAAAAGTTAACATACTTACTAGGTTATTACTTATTGGGTTTTACTTATTTGGTCTAAGTGACCAGATCCGTTCTAATCGGATATTCTCTGCAAGAAAAAATAGCATAAATTACTAATAAATATACGGGTTAGAGCCGGGTTGGTTAGGCGTCTCATTTGGGTTGAGGAATAGTTATGTTCGAATCATAATGACCCGATTTATGGTTATTTTTTTAATGTAAAACATATTAGTAATGTAGTTTGATATGGAATATATTATTTCATCATTACATTTTTGAAATGATGGCAAGTATACAAAGAAACTATTAGGGATATATAGCTATATATCAAAGAGAGTTACTTAATTTTGGTTATCTTTTCAACATCAGCATCTTTATGATGCTGATGTTGAAAAACACCTGAACTCTTAGAGAAATTCAGTAATAAACGAAGTGAATTGAAACATCTTATTAACTTTAGGAAAACAAATCAAACGAGATTCTGTAACTAGTGTGAATGAAAGCAGAACAGCCTATGTATATCAGAACATATTGATATACTGAACAAGTAAAATGGAGTACATACCTGTTTGAATATAAAGGGGAACCTTCCTCTAAGGCTAAATATGATATATAAGCGATAGTGATAAGTACCGTGAGGGAAAAAATGAAATAGTAGTTTTATAAGCAGCTCAAATAAAGTTTAAATAAATAATGAGAGCGTACCTTTTGCATAATGGGTCAGCAAGTTAATGTTAGATGCGAGCAGTAATGCCTAGTTAAACCGATTATTAAATAATAACGAAGTATCTAAAATTAGACCCGAAGCCTAGTGATCTTACCATGATCAGGGTTATAAAAGCCCGAACGGGTTATCGTTGTAAAGATATCCGATGAATTGTGGTAAGTTAGTGAAAGACAAAACTGACTAGGATAGCTGGTTTTCCGCGAAACCTATATAAGTAGGTAATTCAAATAACATCATAGCAGGTACAGAACTGTGATCTCAGACAACTTAAATTTTAAATAAAATAATTTTTTTTTTTTGTATATATTGCGGGGATCGTTAAGATCTTACCAGTGAGTATTTGCACTCGGAAGGGCAATGATGAATATTGAATAATCAGACATATTACGATAAGGTTGTATGTCTAGAGGGAAACAGCCCAGAACAAGAGTTAATAAGGTTCCAAAATTATTGTTAAGTGAAATAAAGGAAGTTTTTATCAGATACGACCAGGAAATAGGCTTAGAAGCGGCCATTTTTTGAAGACCTCGTAACAGAGCACTGGTACAGTAAATTGTTTACATAATTTACATTGATAATAGCACCGAAAATTTAACGGATCTAAACAATATACCGAGACCTTGTCCATACTTATTAATATGTAAATTATATGTATTATATTTATGGGGTAGCGGAACATTGGGTAAATCTCAGATTTTTTCTTTTTAAGATTAACAATTAGATAACCCAAGTGATAATGCTGGTATGAGTAACGATAAAGGGAATTATTCCCTCGCCTTAAGCTTATGGTATTTAGTTAAAGTAACGGCCTCTAAGTTTACATCCTAAAGGATGAAAAACGATGAGAAAATCTAAGTTTACATTTAAATAACCTTTATGTACAAATTCACAAAGGATCTGGAAACTGTAAACAACCTTTATGTACAAAGTGACAAAGGTTCTGGAAAAACTGTAAACAGTTAAACTAAGAAGATAAACAATGAGGGATGCAGTACAAAGCAACATCCCTGTATGTTTTGTTTGCCTTCTTGGCCCGACCGTACCTAGATACTATCCCAAGTAAGCAAGTAGAGCATACGAAGGCGTTTGAGTGAACAATCATTAAGGAACTCGGCAAACTAACTACCGTAACTTCGGAATAAGGAGAGCCATTCCTCCTGATTAATATCAGGTAAAGAATAGGAAGCATAGAATAGTGTTGTACGACTGTTTAATTAAAACAAAGCACTCTGCAAAGACAAAAAGTCAAAGTATTGAGTGTGATTTCTGCCCGATGTCGGCTGGTTAACGGATTTGTTTAGCTGACTAAAATAAGCTAGGCTTTGACTGAAACCCCGATCAATGGCGGCCTTATCTTGAGGGTCCTAAGGTAGCGGAATACCCTGGCCGTTAAATGCGGTCTTTGCATGAATGATTTAACGATACAACAGCTGTCTCAATGATTGGCTCAGTGAAATTGGAATAACTGTGCAGATACAGTTTACCTCTAGTTAGACGAGAAGACCCTATGCAGCTTTACTGTTGCTAGTTATTGGATATGATTAAACAGGTTGTAGTGTATAAGGTAGTTGTTGAGATAGAATTGAAAGACCTTTACTTAGTTTATCTATCTCTATACCATAGGGGTATAGTTATCGCTATACTCCCCTAAGGGTACAGGAACAATTGCTAGGAGGCGGTTTATGCGGGGCACAGATCCCATAAAAAGTACCTGGGTGTATCCAAAGTTAATTTTGTAAAATTGCATCCTGCAATTAAATGTGTTTAGGCTTTTGCCTACATGTTTTTTATTTTTAGTTTGTTATTAGGTATATATTTTTTTTATAACTAATTCAATTATTTTTCTATTAAGTTAGAAATATTATTTTTTTTTAGTAAGATTTTAACTATATGGAAAATAGATGTAAATAACACATTAGTTAGTAAGAAATTATTAGTAATGTTTATAGTTGTTTTATTAGTATCTTATATAAGATAACCACTAATAAAATGATTCTGATTTTTATTTTTAAAGTTTAATGGCTTAATCTTGCTTTACTGTTTGACCTACACGTCTTTCAGTCGCGTAAGCGGGGCATATGATCACAAGATGCAGAAAGGAAAGGTCTTGGATTTTTGAAAAAGCTACGCTAGGGATTAAATGTTAGTCCTCCAATGTTTTTAGAGAAACTATTGGTAATCATCTGGGTAAATTTCAAAAACAACTTGACTCTTTGGAAGTCATGTGTATTTGAAGCGAAACTTGCTTTTGCATTTTTATACTTATGTTTAGATATCATATTGTATGTTAAGTAAGAACGTTCAACGACTAGAAGGTGAGTACTGCTAACAATAACCCTTTTAT